>NPID01000154.1_pt3 | contig 59177 bp, 50 predicted proteins | sample 8637491 | NCBI WGS metagenome assembly NPID01 (sample SAMN07420843, study PRJNA396082) | bioreactor metagenome | isolation source: sample BA6 brine-fed electro-methanogenic bioreactor BA | place: Japan: Kochi | collected 2016-06-14 | reverse complement strand
CACCGCCGCCGCCACCGCCGGACGAGGTCGGCGCCGGCGAATACGGCAGTGCCCTGCTGGCGTCGGTACAGGTCGGCGGCGCTCCGGGATCGCTGCCCGCCAGCGTTCCCCCCGGTGCCGGATCGCCGAACCCGGCCGACCCCGCCTGGTCGCCCGATCCGTCGGGAGGCCCAGGGACCGCACCGGATATCGAGATCCTGCAGACCTCGCTCGAAGGCGGCGACCTGTCGTGCGAGTGAACCAGACCACCTGACGGAGTCACGCGATGACCTCACTCCCAAGAGCGTGCGCGGCCGTGGCGATCGCCCTGATCGCCTGCTCGGCGATGCCGGCGACGGCCGCCTCCGATACGCCGGCAGGCACGGTCCTGCTGGTCACCGGGCGCGCCACCGCCGGGAATCTGGACACGACCGGCGTACGCGAGCTGAAGAAGGACGATCCCGTGTTCGCGGGGGAAGTCATCAGTTCCAGTGCCAACACCTACGTGAATCTGCGCTTCAGCGACGGCGCCTTCATGCTGCTGCGCCCGAACACCCGGTTCGTGATCGAGGCCTACACCGACAATACCGGCGGAGCCGAACCCGCCCCGGCAGCGCCGGCCACACCGACACCGACGCCGCAGCCGACATCGGCCGCCGCGCCGAGTCCGACGCCCAAGCCGACGCCACTGATCACCGCGACCCGCAGCCAAAGCCCTTCGCAGTCGTTCTTCCGCCTTCTCAAAGGCGGCTTTCGCACCATTTCCGGTCTGATCGGAAAGCGCGACCCCGACGAGTACCGCGTCGCCACGCCAGTGGCGACGATCGGCATCCGAGGCACCGACTATCTGGCGGTGCAATGCGATACCACCTGCGCGCAGGATCCGGTGATTCGGTCCTCCCTGGCGGGCAACGGCGACAGCGCGATCGGCGGCACGGTCGTCGGCGTGATCGCCGGATCGGTCGCGGTACAGGGGCAGATCTGCCCGGAGGAATACAGCCGCCAGCATCCCGACGCATGTCAGGAGCACGGCCTGGAAACCGTGCTCAAGCCCTCCGAGTACCTGATCGCCCTGCGTGACGGACAGCAGGTCCGCCTGCCGTCGTCCCCCCATTTCCTGACCGTCGACCCGTTCCCCAACCCCGCCGGCCTGTGTCAGTAGCGCCAGAGCCGCTGGCGAACGCGAACCCGTCAGCCCGGCCCGGGGGCGGCCGGCGCGTCAGGCTGCAGGCGCCGCCCGGCTATGGCGCCGTCGTGCCGCTGGAGCCTCGTCAGCACGCCGGCCTGGGGCTGCCTGCCCAACCCGACTATCGCTGGTGCGCGGGCCTCAACGCGGTCTACGTGAGCGCGGCCGAATTCGGTCGCGCCATGCACGACTATCCGATTGCCCTGGCCCGCGTACCGCACAGCGGCGAGTTCCAGCCAGTGGCGATCATGGGGCTGCGCAGTGGCCAGAACCTGTTCGTCGATGCGCAGGGGCGATGGCGGGACGACGCATACGTGCCCGCGTATTGCCGACGCTACCCGTTCTGCATCGCCGAGATTCCGGGCGAGGACCATGTCGACGCACCGCGGCGACTCGTCTGCGTGAGCCCGGACGGCCTGACCCGGGACACACCGGCGCCGCTGTTCGGGGCCGATGGCAGTCCGAACTCCGCCTGGAAGGCGCTGCACGGCCTGATCGAGCGTGTCGAAGCGGCCCGCATGCAGACCCGCGTGCTGTGCCGCCGCCTCGAGGCCCTGGATCTGCTGCGGCCGTTCGACGCGCTGGCGCTGCCGCGCAAGGGGCCGCAACAGCGCCTGCACGGCATCTACCGCGTCGACGAGGACCGCCTCAGCGCGTTGCCGGCGCGGCAACTGCGCGCGCTGATGAGCAAGGGCGAACTGCGGGCGATCTACGCGCACCTGCTGTCGCTGGAAAACTTCGCCCGCCTGCTCGATCGGGCGACTGCGCACGCCACCGCTTCCGGCTAGGGTCGGCGCCCCCGTGGCAACGCTCGCGTTCGCATGGGAACTCGGCCTCGGATCCGGCTACTGCGGCCTGATCGCACGAATCGCAAGAACTGCGGTTGCCGCAGGCCACCGCTGTGATTTCATCGTCCGCGACCTGCACATCGCGCGGCGCCATATCCCCGCCGAGCTGGGACGCCTCGTCCAGGCCCCGCAGGCCGGCGAACGCAGCGGCAGTCCGGTCGCGGTGCAGACCAGCTACGCCACCCTGCTGCACAACTGCGGATTCGACGACGCCGACGATCTCGATGCCCGGGTCGGCGCATGGCAGGCGTTGTTCCGGTTGCTGGGGTCCGATCGCCTGCTCGCGCGCCACAGCCCGACCGCGATTCTCGCCGCGCGTCTCACCGGACTCCCGACCCTGCACTACGGCAGCGGCTTCTCGATCCCGCCCGCAACGACACCCTGGCCGAGCTTCCGGCCCGACCTGGAGCTCCCCGACAACGCCTTGCGGCACAACGAAGAGCGCGTTCTGGACGTCGTCAACGCGGTCCGGAAGCGTCGTGGCTGCGGCGACTGGCCGCAGGCGTCGGCGCTCTTCGAAGACCTGCCGACCGCGCTGCTCGGCGATGCCGACACCGACCACTACCACCATCCGCGTTCCGATCCCTTTGTCGGCCTGCCCGACCTGAGCCATGGCGATGCGCCGGTCTGGCCGGAAACCGGGTCCGGGCCACGCCTGTTCGTCAGCCTCCCGCCCGCCGCAACCGACTGGCTGTCGCTGCTGGCGGATCTGCCCGCGTCCTGTCTGGTGCGCTTCCTCGGACCCGCGACGATCCCGCGCGAGCTGCCGGGCAACGTCCGTATCACCCGAACGCCGGTGAATTTCGGCCAGGCAATCTCGTCGGCGGATGCCGTCCTGGGCTACGGCTCGCACAACCTGGTCTATGAGGCGCTGGTGGCCGGCCGACCGATCGCCGTCATCGCGCAGAATCCGGATCAGCTGCTGATGGCGTTCCGTGTCCGGTCGCTGGGCGCCGGCATCAGTGCCGGGATCCGCGCCGACGATGCGGCACGCCGGGCCCTGATCCGATGGCTGAGCGATGCCGACGGCGCATTCACGACCACACGCAGCGCGGCAATCGACTTTGCCGCCTCACGACCGGAGCGGGTGTCGGCCACCGCGCGTGCGTGCGTGCCGGACCGCTTGCTGAAAATCGCGTTGACGGGCGAGAGGTCCCCTGTCGCCTAACACCGCGGTGGCGGCCACGGCGTGAAGCCCCGCAGGTTGAGCTTCGATTCGTGCTCCGGAAACTCCGTACCGTCGGCATCCCGGCCCAGCATGTAGGCGCGTTGCCACTGCTGCGCGCGGGCCTGGGATTCGGGATCGTCGAGATCGCTGATGAAGCGCGAACGGCTTTCGCGCCATGCGCTGTACTGACGCTCCAGTTCCGGGGCGAGGCCGATCGGGCGCACGCTGGCCCGAAACCGCGCCAGATCGCCCCGCGGCATCGGCACCACCGATGCGATCGGTTCCCCGCGCTCAAAACCGATCACCTGCCGGGCGCGGGTGAATTTCCAGTTCATCGTGAACGGGTACGGCGCCCAGTCCGTCTCGATCACGCCTTCGAGCGGCGCGATCGCATCCTTCGGCGCATTGGCGGGGCCCTTGCACCAGAGGTTGTAGCCCGGCGAGGTCCGGAACAGATAGCCGGTGGCGAAGGTCAGGATGCCACTGCCGAAATGGGTCTGGACCAGTGCCGACGCCGCCCCGTCGAAGCGCAGCCGGATCGACGTCTTGTCGTCGCCACCGTCCCACTCGGCCTCGAAATCGACCGGACTGAGCAGCTCCCATCCCTGCTGGTTGGCGATCACCAGCGGCAGGCAGCGATACGCATAACGGTCAGGGGTGCGTTCCATCCAGTCGCGCTGTCTGGGCGCGACCCGCAGCGGCATGGTCTCCGCCGACACCTGGTAGGCCACCAGTTCCGGCGACGGTTCGGACGGGGCGGCGGACGCCGGGATGTCGGGCTCGGACTCTGACATGCGGGAGAACTCCATCGTTTGGGGCAGCCTACACCAGGCCGCTGCCGCGATCGACGCCGCCAATCCCACGCGTGACCGCGGACACGGGCGCCGCGCTCAGACCGTCCCCCGGACAGACTCGCTGGCGACGCGATGCAGGGTTCCGATGAAATTGTGCGCCAGCGGACCGGCGCCGCCGCGCACCCGCAGGATCCCCAGCTCGACCTGCGCCGCCCGCCCCTTCAACGAGCGGTAGCGCACGCCGGCCCGTTGCAGGTTCTGGACCGACGACGGCACCAGCGCGACGCCCATGCCGGACGAGACCAGACCGATGACGGTCTGCATCTGCCGCGCACTCTGGGTGATGCGCGGGACGAATCCCGCCGCACGGCAGCGGCTGATGACCAGATCGTACAGGCCCGGCCCGATCGCGCGGGGCGGCACGATGAAGCTGGCCCGGGCCAGATCGCGCAGATCCACCGCGGCATCCCCCTGCACCGCCGGATGGTCCGACGGCGCCGCCAGCACCAATGCCTCGCGCCGCAGACGCTCGAATGCCAGATCCGGCTCGTCGACCGGCGCCAGGCCGATCGCCAGGTCCAGCCGCCCCGCCCGCAGTTCGCGGATCTGGGCGTCAGTGGTGAGTTCCTGCAGCTGCACTTCGACCAACGGGTAGTCATGGCGGAACTGCTTCAGCGCCGGCGGCAGCAGGCTGTAGTCGGCGATCGACACGAAACCGACCGACAGCGTACCGACATCCCCCCGATGCACCTGCCGCACCAGCCCGCGCGCCTGTTCGAGCCGGGTCAGCACGGCACGGACCTCCTCGTAGAACAGCGTGCCGGCGGCGGTCGGTGTGACCCCGCGATTGCCGCGTTCGAGCAGGGTCACGCCGAGCTCCTGCTCGAGCGCCTTCAGATGCGTCGACAGCGGCGGCTGCGACACATGCAGGCGCTCGGCCGCGCGCGACAGGCTGCCCTCCTCGACGATGGCCGCGAAATACCGGAGCTGGCGCAGTTCCACTATTCGAAAAACCTATATCTGTATATTCAATATTGTATTAGACGATATACACGATTCGCCGCAGAATATCCTCCGACCATCTTCATCAGCGCGTCGCGCAAGGAATCCGACTATGCCCGCCTACCGTTCCCGTACCAGCACCCAAGGCCGCAACATGGCCGGCGCCCGCGCGCTGTGGCGCGCCACCGGCATGAAGGAAGGCGACTTCCAGAAACCGATCATTGCCGTGGCCAATTCGTTCACCCAGTTCGTGCCCGGTCACGTGCATCTGAAGGACTTGGGCCAGTTGGTGATCGAAGAGATCGAGAAGGCCGGCGGCGTCGGCAAGGAATTCAACACCATCGCCGTCGACGACGGCATCGCGATGGGCCATGACGGCATGCTCTACAGCCTGCCGTCGCGCGACATCATTGCCGACAGCGTCGAGTACATGTGCAACGCGCACACGGCCGACGCGCTGGTGTGCATCTCCAATTGCGACAAGATCACGCCGGGCATGCTGATGGCGGCAATGCGCCTGAACATCCCGGTGGTGTTCGTCTCGGGCGGCCCGATGGAGGCCGGCAAGACCAAGCTCGCCGGCCAGGACAAACCGATCCCGCTGGACCTGGTGGACGCCATGGTCGCCGCCGCCGATGACAGGGTCTCCGACGCCGACGTCGACCAGATCGAGCGTTCCGCCTGCCCGACCTGCGGCTCCTGCTCCGGCATGTTCACCGCCAACTCGATGAACTGCCTGACCGAGGCGCTGGGCCTGTCGCTGCCGGGCAATGGTTCACTGGTGGCCACCCACAAGGATCGCGAGGCGCTGTTCCGCCGCGCCGGCCAGCGGGTCGTGGAGCTGGCCAGGCGCCACTACGAACAGGGCGACACCTCGGTGCTGCCGCGCAGCATCGCGACCAAGGCCGCGTTCGAGAACGCGATGACGCTGGATATCGCCATGGGCGGCTCGACCAACACCGTGCTGCATCTGCTCGCCGCCGCGCAGGAAGGCGAGGTGGACTTCACGATGGCTGACATCGATCGCCTGTCGCGCAAGGTGCCGAACCTGTGCAAGGTCGCGCCCAGCAGCCACCACCATCTCGAAGATGTGCACCGTGCCGGCGGCGTGATGGCGATTCTCGGCGAGTTGCAGCGCGCCGACCTGCTGGATGCCACGGTGGGCACCGTGCACAGTCCGTCGCTCGCCGACGCGCTCGAAAAATGGGATATCACCCGCAGCGATGACGCGGCCGTGCGGGAATTCTTCCGCGCCGGGCCGGCCGGCGTGCGCACCACGCAGGCGTTCTCGCAGGACTGCCGCTACGACAGCCTGGACACCGACCGCGAGGCCGGCTGCATCCGCGACAAGGCCCACGCCTACAGCCAGGACGGCGGCCTCGCCGTGCTGTTCGGCAACCTCGCCGAGCGCGGCTGCATCGTCAAGACCGCCGGCGTCGACGCCAGCATCCTCCAGTTCAGCGGCCCGGCCGTGGTGCTGGAAAGCCAGGACGACGCGGTGCAGGCGATCCTCGGCGGCAGGGTCAAGGAAGGCGACGTCGTCATCATCCGCTACGAAGGTCCGCGCGGCGGCCCCGGCATGCAGGAGATGCTGTATCCGACCAGCTACCTGAAGTCCAAGGGCCTGGGCAAGGCCTGCGCGCTGATCACCGACGGCCGTTTCTCCGGCGGCACCTCGGGTCTGTCGATCGGGCATGTCTCGCCTGAGGCGGCCGAGGGCGGCGCGATCGGCCTGATCCGGGATGGCGACCGCATCGAGATCGACATCCCGAACCGTTCGATCCGCATCGACGTCAGCGACGAGGAACTGGCCCAGCGCCGCACCGCGCAGGACGCGCAGGGCTGGAAGCCGGCGGCGCCGCGTCCGCGCAAGGTCAGCGCGGCGCTGAAGGCCTATGCCAAGCTGACGACCAGCGCCGACCGTGGCGCGGTGCGCGATCTGAGCCAGCTCGACTGATCGTCCGCCTCCGGCGGCTCCGTCGCGACACCCGCGGCGGAGCCGTCGGCGTTCGTCCCGATGTGAACGCAGCGTTGGCGCGCGGGCGCATCCGCACGCCCGACTCAGGCCACGGTCAGGAATCGATCCCGCAGGCGCGCCGCACCAACAGCTGCCGGGCCGGCGCCACCGCACCCGCCAGGCGCATCCCCTGCTGGCGCAGCCAGTTCCAGGCAGGCTGCTGCAGGCGATACGCGCGGTACAGACCGTCGGTCACCGCGATCATGTCCTGGACCGCCACCCGCCGGGCACGCTGATACCGCTGCAGAACCCGCAACCCGCCGATGTCGCGGCCCGCGGCGCGGGCCTCGGCCAGGATCCCGACCAGGGCCTCGGCGTCGCCGAACCCCAGGTTCACGCCCTGCCCGGCCAGCGGATGGACGACATGCGCGGCATCGCCGGCCAGCGCGAAGCGTGGCTCGACGTAGCGCTCGGCATGCTGCAGCGCCAGCGGGAAACTGACGCGGCGCGTCGTCTCCAGCACCGCGCCAAGCACCTGCTGGCTGGCCGCGCCGAGCGCGACCCGGAACTTGGCGTCGTCCAGCGCCATCAGCGCGGCGGCGTCCTCGGTCGACCAGACGATCGAGCTGCGACCGTCGGCCAGCGGCAGCAGCGCCAGCGGTCCCTCCGGCAGGAAACGCTGATAGGCGGTGCCGCGATGCGGTCGCTCGGTCTGCACGTGACAGACGATCGCAGTCTGCGCGTACGGCGCGCGCAGCACCTCGATGCCGCGGCGCTCCCGCAGTGGCGAGCGCGCGCTGTCGGCGGCGATCACCAGGGCGGCGGACAAGCGCGAGCCATCGGCCAGCGTCAGGGTGGCGCGACCGTCCGGCGCGGTGTCGATCGCCAGATCCTGCACCGCCTGCACGAGCGTCGCCGCGGGCGGCAGCGCCGCCCAGAGCTGCCGTTGGATGACGCGGCTCTCGACGATCGCGCCGAGATCCGGCATGCGGACATCGGCCGCATCGAAATGCAGCGCCGACTCCGGCACCGACTCCCAGACCTGCATGTGCGTGTACGGGCTGCTGCGCTCGGCGACGATGGCGTCCCAGACGCCGAGCGTCTGCAGAAAGCGGCGGCTCGCCGGCGAGATCGCATAGACGCGCAGATCGTAGTCGTCGGCCGAGTCCGCAACGCCGTCGCGGTCGATCATGCGCACGTCGATGCCGCGGCGATGCAGCCCGAGTGCCAGTGCCGCGCCGACCAGCCCGCCCCCGACGACCGCGACCTCGCAGCGCGACGCGGCGCTCATCGACCGCTCCGCGCCATGGCCGGCGCCTGCCCGCCGAATCCGAGGTTCTGCCACATCACGGCCTCGCGCAGCCCCGGCGCCAGGTCCAGCGCCAGCAGTCCGAGATGACGCAACCCGCGCAGGCCGGGAATGCGATTGGAGAACAGGCGCACCAGATGGTCGGTGAAGTCGGCCACCCGCGCGCGATCGCGCTGCCGCCGGCCGACGTAGTCGCTGATCACGTCGGCGGCGCCGACATCGCCCGGCATCCGCTGCAGCAGGACCTCGGCCAGGGTCGCGACGTCGCGCAGACCGAGATTGAAGCCCTGGGCGGCCACCGGATGCAGGGCCTGGGCGGCATTGCCGGCGAAGATCACCCGCGGCGCACTGAGCTGCTCGCTCATCACCCGCGCCAGCGGCCACGCGTTGCGCGCGCCGAGTTCGAGAAACCGCCCGAGGCGTTCGCCGAAGGCGTCCTCGGCCTGCGCGATGAACGCGGCGTCGGTATCGTTCAGACGCGACTGCACCCGCGCGGCCGGCGTGGTCCACACCAGCGAGCAGATGCGGTCGCCACCCTGCGGATACTTGGGCAACAGCGCGATGGGACCCTCGTCCGTGAAGCGCTCGTAGGCGCAGCCGCGATGCGGGCGCGACACCTTCACCGCGGTGACGATCGCGGACTGTTCATAGTCGCGGCGTTCGGCATCGACACCGAGCAGGTGCCGCACCGGCGAGTCGGCGCCGTCGGCGGCGACAATCAGACGCCCGCTCAGGACGCTGCCGTCGTCGAGGTCCAGCTCGACCCGGTCGTCGGACGGCCGCAGCCCCGTGACCCGCGCCGGGCAGCGCAGCGTCGTCCGCCCGGTGTCCAGCATCCGCTGCCACAGACGCTGCCCCAGGGCCCGGATCGGAATGTTGTAGCCGAGGGCCTCGAGTCCGGCCTCCGCCGCGCTGAAGCGGGCGACGCCGAAACGGCCACGCTCGGAAATATGGGTCGAGAGAATCGGCGCCGCCTCGTCGGCCAGCTCCGGCCACACCCCGAGCGCCTGCAGGATGCCGTGACTCGCATGATTGAGCGCGATGCAGCGCTCATCCCAGCTCGGCTCGCCCTGGCGCGGCGCGACCGCCTCGACCATCGCCACGCGCAGATCCGACGCGGCCAGTCCCACCGCGAGGCTCGCGCCGACCAGGCCACCGCCAACGATGACGACGTCGTAATCCGGTTCCGCCACGACAGCGACGCTCAGCGGGCCCGGGCCATCAAGTGCTCGATCTCGCGCACGCCCTTGGGCACGCCCGCCGTCATCACGTGGGCGCCGGTCTCCGCCACCAGGACGTCGTCCTCGATGCGCACGCCGATGCCCCAGTACTTCTTCGGAACGCCCTTGGTCCCGGGGGCGATGTACAGGCCCGGCTCGACCGTCATCACCATGCCGGTCTCGAATACACGCGGCTTGCCGCCGATCTTGTAGCGGCCGACATCGTGCACATCCATGCCCAGCCAATGGCCGGTACCGTGCATGAAGAACTGGCGCTGGCGACCTTCGGCGATCAGGTCTTTGGGATTGCCCTTGAGCAGGCCGATCTCCACCATGCCTTCGGTCAGCACCCGGGTCGCGACCTCGTGCGGCCGCCCCGAGGAATTGCCCGGCTTGAGCTCCCGGATCGCCTGCTTGTTGGCCTCCAGCACGATCTCGTAGACCGCCTGCTGCGCGGCGCTGAACTTGCCGTTGACCGGAAACGTGCGGGTGATGTCCGCGGTGTAGCCGTCGAGCTCGCCGCCGGCGTCGATCAGCAGCAGGTCGCCGTCGTTGAGCACCTGATTGTTCTCGACGTAGTGCAGGATGCAGCCATTGGCGCCGCCGCCGACGATCGAGCCATATCCGCATTCCATGCGATGCGCGCCGAAGTGGGCATGGATCACGTGAGCGATCTGCCATTCGTTGACACCCGGTCGCGTCGCCTGCATCGCCAGACAATGCGCTTCGGCGCTGATCGCGCAGGCGCGCTCCAGCGTCCTGATCTCGGCCGCGCTCTTGCGCAGACGCATCTCGTGCAGGGTCGTTTCCAGCGCGACGAAATCGGTCGGCGCCGCGGCACCGCGCCGCGACACCTCGCGGATGTGCCGCACGCAGCGGGTCATCACCTCGTCCCAGCGCGCATGCTCCCCGAGGGTGTAGTGGAGCTGCCGGCGACCTTCCAGAAACTCGGCGAGACGCGGCTCGAACTGGCCGATGTCGAAGGCCTGGTCGGCGCCGAAGTCGCGCACCGCGCCTTCCGGCCCGGCTCGACGCCCGTCCCAGATCTCGCGTTCCGGATCGCGCGGGCGCGTGAACAGCACGAAGGCGCCGGCCTTGCGCCCCGGCGCGATCACCGCCACCGCGTCGGGCTCGTGAAAGCCGGTCAGGTAGAAGAAGTCGCTGTCCTGCCGGAACGGATAATGCGTATCCCGCGAGCGCACCACCTCCGAGGCTGCGGGAATGATCGCGACCCCATCCTTGCCGATCTGCTGCATCAGACGCTTGCGGCGCGCGGCGTATTCCTTGAGTTGCTTGGTGCTGGGAGTCATGGTCAGTGCAGGGTCTGCGAATCGGTGGGATCGAGCGTCGGACGCGGATGCAGCTCCATGAACACGAGCTGGGCCCCGACGCGGACATACTCGACCAGCTCGGCGTAAGCGGTTTCCTCGACGTTGGGATCGTCCTCCTCGCCGACGGTGGCCTGGGTGAGCTGGGTGAGATCGTGGATGATCTCGCGCAGTTCCTCGGACCCGCGCGACAGATCCAGCCCCGGCCGGGTCGACAGGCCGTACAGGAAGCCGTCGCACCAGCTCACCAGCGCGCGGACGCGCACCACCAGCGCGGCGTCGTCCTCGGGCAGCAGCGGCTCGAACCCCAGATCCTCGTCCTGCAGCGATTCGAGCACGGCGTCGCGCAGCTCCGTCAGCCCCGCACGGGTCGCGGCATCGGCCGTGGCCGGCGGACGCTCGCCGCTGTCGATCAGCCTCAGCAGATCGATATCGGCGGGCTTGTGCACGCACAAGGCCCCGCACAGGGTACCGTGGTATTCGGCCGCGTCCTCGGCATAACCCAACGGGCTGAGCAGCTTGACGAGGGCGTCATAATCGATTGATCGGGTCATCGGCGGATTATAGGCCCGCACCGCCGTGCCGGTCCCGCAAGATGACGCCCGGGAACCGGCACCGCCGGTTCAGAAACGCAGTCCCGTGGCGACGGCGTAGACGATGACGGCCGCGAGCGCGGCACCGGCCAGCGCCCGCCCCCAGCCGGCGAAACGCAGGCGCTCGGTGGCCCCGCGCGGGAGCGCGGCGACCCCGGTCACCATCGCGCGCACCAGATTCTGACGCTTGACCACGCGGTAGCCGACGATGGCCAGCACATGCAGTCCGACCAGGACCATCAGCAGGTTGAAGGCGATTTCGTGCGCCTCGGCGAAGGCGCGCCCGGTGCCGAAACTGACCCAATGCGACAACGGTCCGGATTCGAGACCGTCGGTGTCCACCGCGAACAGGCCCGATCCGACCTGCGCGAACAGGACCACCAGCAGCGCCAGCACGCTCCAGCCCCCCATCGGGTTGTGCCCGGCCCAGGGCAAATGCCCGGGATCGCGCAGGCTGCGCGCGTAGCGCAACACCGCCCGCGGCCCCCTGACGAAGCTGGCGAAGCGCGCCGGACTGCTGCCGACGACGCCCCAGTACACGCGGAACAGCAGCAGGCCGAACACGGCATAACCGCTGTAGCGGTGCCAGTCGAGGCGATTGTTCTCGCCACTCCACCACGAGAACAGTACCAGCAGCAGCAGGGCCCAGTGCACGATGCGCACCGGCGCGTCCCAGAGGCGCTGCGGCTCCAGCGGCGCGCCGGGACCGGCGCCCACCGGCGCCGGCCCGGCCGGACGGCTCATCGCTTACTTGTCCTTGGCGCGGAAGTCGTCGTGGCAGCCCTTGCAGGTGCCACCGAGATTCTTGACCTGTCCGGCGAAACCCTCGGCGTCGTTGGCATCGGCCAGCGCCGCCAGCTTGGCGGCCTCGGCGACGAATGCCTCACGCTTCTCGGCAAAGACCTCGGGCTGCTGCCAGATCTCGGCCTTCGCCTCGGTCTTGCGGCCGGATTCCGGCCCGGTTCCGGCCGGGAACCAGTCGACCAGCTCGACCGAGTGCTGCTTGATCGTCGCCGCGGCCGCGGCCAGTTCCGGATTCAGGGAACCGCCCGCCTTGAGCGTGTCGGCGATCTTCTTCATCGCGTCACCGATCGCCTCGAAGCCCTCGTGGCGCGCTTCCATCGCCTGCTTGAGCTCCGGCGCCAGCGGCTCGGACTTCGAACAGGCCGCGACCGCCGCCAGCATGCATCCACCGACGATCAGACTCCAGGCATTGCGCTTCATCGACCACTCCTTCGCGTATGGGTTGAACGGGTGTGTCCCAGTCTACCGAATGCGCATGTCATTCCGACATCGCCGATCTCCGACAAACGCGGCGCGACGCCGCCGGGCCTGCGCCTATAATTCCACCATGAATCCGTCCGACTTCGTCGCCGCCCTGCGCGCCTGCGCGCCCTACGTGCACGCGCACAACGGGCGGGTATTCGTGATCGCCTTCGGCGGCGAGGCGGCCGAACGCCCGGACTTCGACCAGCTGATCTACGACATCGCCCTGCTCCACAGCCTCGGCGTCAGGCTGGTGCTGGTGCACGGAGTCCGGCCGCAGATCGAGAGCCGGCTGGCCGCACGCGGCGAGCAGCCCCGCTACATCGACGGCCTGCGCGTGACCGACCGCACCGCCCTCGAATGCGTCAAGGACGCCGCCGGCAGCCTGCGCATGGACATCGAGGCGCGGCTGTCGACCTCGCTGGCGTCCAGCCCGATGGGCGGCGCCCGCATCCGGGTCACCAGCGGCAACTGGATCACCGCACGACCGGTCGGGGTCCGCAACGGCGTCGACCACCAGTTCACCGGCGAGGTGCGCCGCGTCGACGTCGACAGCATCCGCCAGGTCCTGGACCAGGACCGCATCGCGCTGCTGTCGCCGATCGGCTATTCGCCGACCGGGGAGATCTTCAACCTGCGCGCCGAGGAGCTGGCCACCGCGGTGGCCACGGCACTGGCCGCCGACAAGCTCAGCTTCGTCACTCCCACCGCGCCGGAACAGTGGCGGCTCGCCGAAGGCCTCGGCGACGTCGGCCAGCTGCCGGCCGCGGAAGGCGCGCGCCTGCTCGAGACCGAGGCGCTGTCGGAACTCGACCGCACCTATCTGGACGCGGCACTGAAGGCGACCCGAGGCGGCGTCCGTCGCGTGCATCTGGTCGGCCACGACGACGGCGCGCTGCTGCGCGAGCTCTACACCCGCGACGGCGTCGGCCTGATGCTGTACGCCGACCCGGACTACGAGGCGACCCGCGACGCGACGATCGAGGACGTCGGCGGCGTGCTGAATCTGATCCAGCCGCTGGAGCACCAGGGCGTGCTGGTCCCACGCTCGCGCGAACAGCTCGAGCTGGACATCCAGCGCTTCAACGTCATCGTCCGCGACGGCCTCGTCATCGCCTGCGCGGCGCTGTTCCCGTTCGTCAACAACGCGATGGGCGAACTGGCCTGCGTCGCGGTACACCCGGACTACCGCCGCGCCGGGCGTGCCGGTGCACTGCTCAAGCGCATCGAACAGCGCGCGCGGCAGCTCGGACTCAAGCAGCTGTTCAGCCTGACCACGCATACGCCGCACTGGTTCGTCGAGCACGGCTTCCGCAAGGCCCGCGTCGACGATCTGCCGATGCAGAAGCGCGAGCTGTACAACTTCCAGCGCAACTCCCTGGTCCTGATCAAGGACCTGTAAGGCGGGGCGCCACGCCCCACGCCCCACGCCCCACGCATGCGACCGCATGCCGCTGGCTGACGCAGGTCAGCGCGGTCGGGCATCGCGCTGCACACACTGCGCGCGTGTTCGAGCAATGTGACCATCGATGAACTGGAAGGCGGAGGGCAAGACCCTGTTGCTGCTGGTATGCGGCTTTCTGGCGGTTTTCTTCCTGCCGGTGGGGCACCCGCGCTTCGACGGCGCCGTCACCGAGGCGCTGCAACTGACCCGCTGGTATGCCCGCGAGCATGTCGTGCTGTGCCTGCTGCCGGCGTTCCTGATCGCCGGCGCGATCGCGACGTTCATCAACCAGGACGCGGTGATGCGCTACCTGGGTCCCCGCGCGCCCAAGCCCCTGGCCTACGGCGTCGCGTCGGTGTCCGGCGGCATCCTCGCGGTGTGCTCCTGCACGGTACTGCCGCTGTTCGCCGGCATCTATCGCATGGGCGCAGGCCTCGGCGCCGCCGTCACCTTCCTGTACAGCGGCCCGGCGATCAATGTGCTGGCGGTGATCCTGACCGCCAAGGTCCTGGGCTGGCAGCTCGGCGCAGCGCGCGCGATCGGGGCGATCGTGTTCAGCATCGTGATCGGCCTGAGCATGCATCTGATCTTCCGCGGCTCCGCGCAGACACAGTCCAATCCCGCCGCGTTCGGCGACACCGACACGCCGCCGCGCCCGCTGTGGAAGACGGCCACGCACTTCGCGCTGATGATCGCGATCCTGGTCTTCGCCAACTGGGCCGATCCGGGCACCGATCAGGGCTTCTTCGCCGCCGTCCATGCCACCAAATGGCCCCTGACCGCCACGCTGGCGGGGGCCTGGGCCGTCCTGCTGTGGCGCTGGTTCGCCCTTCCCGCCATCCCGATGCTGGTGCTGGCGCTGGCGGTGGGCGTGCTCGCCGGACTGGCCCCGCAACAGCCGCTGGTCCCGTTCGCCGCCGGCATCATCGGGCTGTGCGCGGTGCTGGCGCGCAGCGGCGGCGAGGGACGCGAGTGGCTGGAGCAGACCTGGAGCTACGCCAAGCAGATCACCCCGTTGCTGCTCGGCGGCGTGCTGCTCGCCGGGTTCATGCTCGGGCGCCCCGGACACGAGGGCGTGGTCCCGTCCGTCTGGGTCGAGCACGCCGTCGGCGGCGAAGGCTTCGGCGCCAATGTGTTCGCGGCGCTGGCCGGTGCGCTGATGTATTTCGCCACGCTGACCGAGATTCCGATCCTGCAGGGCCTGCTCGGCAGCGGCATGGGCCAGGGCCCCGCGCTGGCGCTGCTGCTGGCCGGCCCGTCGCTGAGCCTGCCGAGCGTCCTGGTGATCCACAGCCTGCTCGGCATCCGCAAGACCCTCGCCTACATCGCGCTGGTCGTGGTCATGGCCACGTTCTGCGGGTGGGCCTATGGCAACCTCGTTGCCTGACACCATCCATGCTTTTCCACGGAGTCCACCGCTGATGATCAAGATCCAGATTCTCGGAACCGGCTGCGCCAAATGCCAGCAGCTGAGCGACAACGCCGAGGCCGCGGCCAAGCACCTCGGCCTCGAGTATCAGGTCGAGAAGATCACCGACGTCGGCCAGATCGTCGCGATGGGCGTCATGCGCACGCCGGCGCTGGCGGTCGACGGTTCGGTGCGCGCCGCCGGCAAGGTGCTGTCGTCGCAGGAGATCGAGGCACTGCTGCCGTCGCCTGCATAAGCGGGCTCACGCGGCGTCGGAGGCCGCTGCAACGAACCGGGTGGACATCGTCTGCGGGGCGGCGCTGCCGCGGCAGGCTTGCGTGTCGCATGGGCCGCAGGCAGTCTAGCCGCGCGCCGCGAACCGGCCGGCGCAGCCTTACAATCCCATCCAAATCTCCATCCGACCTTCGTCGCCGAAGGTCCCATCCCGGAGCTGTCATGAACAACGAGAGCTGGATCCGGCGCTCGCTGGCGCACGTCTGGCATCCCTGCACGCAGATGCGGGATCACGCCGGCGCCGCGCCCGAGCTGCCGCTGATTCCCGTGCGCAGCGCCGAGGGCGCATGGCTGGAGGACTTCGAGGGCAATCGCTATCTCGACGCGGTCAGCTCATGGTGGACCAACATCTTCGGCCACCGCCACCCGTACATCGTCGAACAGCTCAAGGCTCAGCTCGACACCCTCGACCACGTGATGCTGGCCGGCTTCACCCACGAGACCGTGATCGAACTGTCGGAGCGGCTCGTGCAGATCACGCCACCGGGCCTCGACCGCTGCTTCTACGCCGACAACGGTTCGTCGGCGATCGAGGTCGCGCTGAAGATGAGCTTCCACTACTGGCTCAATGCCGGCCGTCCCGGGAAGACCCGCTTCGTCGCCCTGTCCAACAGCTACCACGGCGAGACCCTCGGCGCCCTCGCCATCGGTCACACCGGCCTGTACCGCGACACCTACGCACCGCTGCTGCTCGAGCCGATTCACGTCCCGTCGCCGGACTGCTACGAACGCGGTGTCGGCCAGAGCTGGGAGGATCACAGCCGCCAGCAGTTCCAGTGGATGGAGGAGACGCTGGCCCGCCACGCCGACGAGATCTGCGCGGTCATCGTCGAGCCGCTGGTGCAGTGCGCCGGCGGCATGCGCATGTATCACCCGATCTACCTGTCGATGCTCCGTGAGGCCTGCACGCGCCATGGCGTTCACCTGATCGTCGACGAGATCGCCGTCGGCTTCGGTCGCACCGGGCGCCTGTTCGCCAGCGAGTGGGCGCCGCCGCTGTCGCGCGACGGCGGCGCCGAATCCGGCATCACACCGGACTTCATGTGCATCTCCAAGGGCCTCACCGGCGGCACCCTGCCGCTGGCCGTGACCCTGACGCGCGACGAGATCTACCAGGCGTTCTATGCCGACTACCGCGAAGGCAAGGCGTTCCTGCACTCGCATTCCTACACCGGCAATCCGCTGGCCTGCCGCGCCGCGCTGGCCACGCTGGATCTGTTCGAGCGCGAGAAGCCGTTGCTGTCCAATCGCATGCTGGCGCAGTTGATGTGGTCCCAGACCGCCGAGCTGCGATCTCACCCGCACGTCGCCGAAGTCCGCCAGCAGGGCATGATCCTGGCGATCGAAATGGTCCGTAACGTCCACCGCAAGGAGCCGTACCCGAGCGAGGAACGTCGCGGCCTGCGCGCCTACCGCCACGCCCTGTCCCGTGGCGTCTTGCTGCGCCCCCTGGGCAACGTGCTCTACTTCATGCCCCCGTACGTGATCACGCCGCGCGAAGTCGAGCGGCTGTGTCAGGTCGCAATCGAAGCTGTCAACGAGGCCACCCGCGATGCCTAGCCGGATCTACATCGAACACGCGCTCAGCGAAGGCGCGAACTTCCCGCTGCCGGAAACGGCGTTCCGTCATCTGGTGCAGGTGTTGCGCCTGAAGGCCGGCGACGGGTTCATCGCCTTCGACGGCAATGGCGGCGAGTACGACGCGGTGCTGGTTGACGTCGGCAAGCGCCAGGCCGAGGCCGGCATCCTCGCGCGTCACGAGGTCGAGCGCGAATCGCCGCTGGATCTGACCCTGGCCCAGTGCATTTCCAAGGGCGAGCGCATGGACTACAGCCTGCAGAAGGCGACCGAACTGGGCATCACCCGCATCGTGCCGCTGTTTTCCAGTCGCAGCGTCGTCCGCCTCGACGACGAGCGCTGGGAGAAGAAGCTCGACCACTGGCGCGGCGTGGTCATCGCCGCCTGCGAGCAGTCCGGCCGCACGCGCATTCCCGTGGTCGAGCCGGTCACGCCGCTGCCGACCTGGCTCGACGACGAGGACGCCCGCGGCACGCGTCTGACGCTCGATCCGCAGGGCAGCCACAGCCTGCGCGAACTGCCGCCGCCGACCGGACCGGTGACGCTGCTGGTGGGCCCGGAGGGCGGACTCAGCGACATGGAGCTGGAACATGCGCGACGTGCCGGCTTCACCGGCATGCGCATGGGCCCCCGCGTCCTGCGGACCGAAACCGCTGGCGTCGCCGCCCTCGCGGCGCTGCAGGCGCTGTGGGGTGATTGGGGCTGAGGCTTCGCCGGATCAGTCGTTGGCGTCGTCGAACGGCTCGATCCAGACCCGCGTCACGCGACCGTAGGTGAATTCGACCCAGAGCAGCCGCTTCCGGCCGTCGGCATCGCGCTCGCCGATGTACATCCACTGGGCACCGACCGGCGGGCTCCCGGCCTGATAGAGCAGGACCTCGCGGTCCGGCTGGCCTCCGGCGACCTGCCGCACCTCCCATTTGGTATCGCCGATGCGGATCTGGCCCTGCCGCCACGGCACCGGCTGGTCAGTCACCATCGGCCCGAGATCGCCGGCCGCAGCCGGCGCGCCGACCAACGCGGCCAATACCGCAGCGGCCAGCCATCGCCGCACGCCTCTGAATCGCATCGCACTCATTCGCGTTTCGCCCATCTGCGCCCCGCCCATCCACGTCCCGCATTATCCCGCCGGATCCCGGGCCGGATGCGGCGCATCCCGCCCGCCGACACCGGTCACGTCCATTCTCGCGATTTTCCGCCGGGCCGCCGCATTGACGCAGGTCAACCCATGGCCGGTGCAGGTCCGCGATTCTGCGGCCCGACGCGCGCGAGACGCACCCGTTTCGGCGCGATGCTGCACCACCGCCGCTCCATCCGATAGGCCCGACACGTCATGAACGCCGTTGCCGACACCCCGATCAACGCCGAGCAGCAGCTCGCCGAAGTCAAAGCGATCACCCTGCGCCAGGTCCGCGCCACGATCAGTCCCGTCTGCAATCAGCGCTCGCTGCTGCGGACGCTGACCGGCTTCGCGGTCGACATGCTGCTGTATCTGGCCTGCATCGCCGCCGCGGTGAGCACCGATGTCGTCTGGCTCAAACTGCTGGCCGGCCTCGGCGCCGGCTGCGCGGTCGCGTTCCTGTTCGTCTGGGCGCACGACGCCGCCCACGGCGCGCTGTTCGAGAACCGCCGCACCGCCGAGGTGCTCGGCACCATCGCGATGCTGCCGTCGCTGAACATGTACCGGCTCTGGGCCTTCGGCCACAACCGCGTGCATCACGGCTTCACCTCGCTGAGCACGATCGACTGGATCTGGCGGCCGTGGACGCCCGAGGAGTACGCCGCCAGGTCCCCGCTGCAGCGCAAGCTCTACCGTATCGAACGGACGCCCTGGGGCTGCGCCCTGCACTATCTGATCCATGTCTGGTGGAGCAAGATGATCCGCTTCAACCCGGGCCAGACGCCGAAGGAACAGCGCCGGATGCGCAACAACAAGCTGCTGACGCTGGCCTTCGCGATCGTCGCGTCGGCGCTGGCGTTCCAGTTCGGCGGCGGCATCGTCGGCGTGATCAGCATCGTGCTGCTGCCGTTCATCGTGTTCAACTACTTCATCGCCCTGTTCATATACCTGCACCACACGCATCCGGACATTCCGTTCTTCGTCGAGCGGGAGCAGTGGAGCCCGGCGATCGGCCAGCTGTTCTGCAGCACGGTGGTGCGCTTCTCGTGGCTGATGGAGAAGCTGACCCACAACATCATGATCCACGTGCCGCATCACGTGAATCCGCATATTCCGTTCTACCGGCTGCCGCAGGCCTACGCCGACATCAAGCAGCACTACGCCCAGTACATCCACGAGTACCAGTTCAGCTGGCGCGGGATGTTCGACACCTTCCGCCGCTGCAAGCTGTTCGACTACGAGCGGCAGTGCTGGTACGGCTACGATCCGGCCCTGGCCTGACCCGGCCGATCATCACCGCGCGCTCGATCACGCGGCGGCCGGCACATCCGCCTCACCGTCGGCGGCGGGAACCGGCTCGACGGTGACGGCGATGCCGTTGAGCGCGGCATTGCCGGACAGTGCGTCCAGCGCCCGGTCGTCGGTCAGATCATTGACGCTCTCCCCGGCCTGCGCGGCGGCGACGCGCTGCTGCACGCCGGGACGATGATGCCCCCAGCCGTGCGGCAGGGACACGACGCGGCGCATGATGTCCTCGGTCGCCTGCACCTCGACGTCGACGCTGCCGACCCTTGAACTGACGCGGACCCGCTGCCCGTCCGCGAGCCCCCGTGCCGCCAGATCGTCGGGATGCATGAACAGCTGCTGGCGCGGCTTGCCCTTCACCAGTCGCCGCGCGTTGTGCATCCAGGAATTGTTGCTGCGCACGTGGCGGCGCCCGATCAGCCACAGCGCATCGCCGCTGGACGCCTGCGCCTGCTGCTCCGCCAGGACCCCGTCGTAGCGCGTCAACTCTCCCGTGATCGCCTCGTTGAGGCCATGAATCTGCTTGTCGCGCGTGAACAGGCGCCCGGGCAGCGCCGGTTGCAGCGCGCCGAGATCGATCCCGCTCGGCGCCTGGCGCAGGCGCGACAGGGTCAGCTTGTGCGCGCTGCGCTTGCCGTACGGACCGCTGCGCAGGGAATGGTCCAGCATGCGATGCGGCGGCAGACGCGACATCAGCTCGTCCCTGAGCCGGGCGCCGAGGCGACGCACCATCGGCTGGCGCGCATGCGGCTGCAGGCGCGCGCGCAGGCGCCGTCCCAGCTGGTCGAAAATCTCCCAGTCGTGCAGCGCGCCCCGCGGCTTGTCGAAGACCGCCGGGCTGTACCTGGCGGTATTCCGCACCGCGAAATGATGGAACACGATGTCGTAGTGGTCGTGCTCCAGCGCGCTGGTCGGCGGCAGGATGTAGTCGGCGAAACGCGTGGTCTCGTTGCGGTAGCAGTCGACCGCGACCATGAAGTCCAGTGACGCCAGCGCCTGTTCGAGCTGACGGCCATTGGGCGTCGACAGCACCGGATTGCCGGCGATCGTGACCAGCGCCCGCACCTGCCCCTCGCCCGGCGTCAGGATCTCCTCGGCCAGCGCCGCAACCGGCAACTCGCCGCCGAACTCGGGCAATCCGCGCACGCGCGAGGTCCAGGCCGCGTAGTGGCCCGGCTTGGATCCAGCCCCCTTGATCAGGTCCATCGCCGGCAGCGGGAACATCACCCCGCCCTCGCGATCGAGATTGCCGGTGACGATGTTGAGCATCGCCAGCGCCCACTGGCACAGGGTACCGAAGGCCTGGGTCGACACCCCCATGCGCCCGTAGGCCGCCGCCGCATCGGCTGCGGCGAATTCCCGGGCGACGCGGCGGATCTCGGCGGCGGCGATGCCGCTGACGGCCTCGGCGCGCTCCGGCGTGAACGGCCGGATCCGCGCCCCGACCGCATCGAGATCGACGACGAGATCCCGCAGGCGCCCGGGCCGGGCGAGGCCCTCACCCAGGATCGTCTGCAGCATCGCGAGCAGCACCGCGGCGTCCGCACCGGGCCGGATGAAATGGTGTTCGTCCGCCACCTCGGCGGTCTCGGTCCGACGCGGATCGACCAGCACCAGCTTGCCGCCACGGCCCTGCAGCGCCTTGAGCCGCTTGCGGAAGTCGGGGACGGTCCAGAGGCTGCCGTTGGACGCCATCGGATTGGCGCCGACCATCAGGATGTAGCGGCTGCGGTCGATGTCCGGCACCGGCAACAGCAGCTGGTGCCCGTACAGCCAGTACGCCACCAGCTGATGCGGCAGCTGATCGACCGAGGTTGCCGAATAGCGGCTGCGCGTCTTCAGCGCCCCGAGAAACGCGCTGCTGTGGGTCATGATCCCCCAGTTGTGCACGCTCGGATTGCCCAGATAGGCGGCGACGCTGTTGGCGCCGTGGGCGCGGTGGATCCCGGCCAGGCGATCGGCGACCTCGTCCAGCGCCGTGTTCCAGTCGACCTCGACCCAGCGCTCGCCGACACGCTTCTGCGGCCGGCGCAGGCGGTCGGGATCCTCATGCAGGTCCTGCAACGCCACCGCCTTGGGGCAGATGTGGCCGCGCGACAGCGGATCGTCCGGATCGCCCTTGACCGACACCACCTTGTCGCCCCGCGTACGGATCTGCAGCCCGCAGATTGCCTCGCACAGATTGCAGGCCCTGAAGTGGACGGTTTCCTGCGCCTGTTCGCTCATCGTGCTCTCCTCGATCGGCGAATCGTTCTTGGGATCGGCTGATCATACCCGCGTCGCCACGGCCAAACCGATTACCATGGAGGTCATCGATTCCCAAGGAGCGCGGCCATGCTGATCATCAACGCCCACATCATCAACGAAGGCCACGAGACACCGGCCGACGTCCTGATCCGCAACGGTCGCATCGAGAAAATCGCAGCGACGATCAACCCGCCGCCCGGAACGACTGTCTACGACGCCCGTGGCCAGTGGCTGCTGCCCGGCCTGATCGACGATCAGGTGCATTTCCGCGAGCCGGGGCTGACCCACAAGGGCGATCTCTACAGCGAATCCCGCGCGGCGGTCGCCGGCGGCGTCACCAGCTACTTCGACATGCCCAACAACAAGCCGGCGATCACCACGCGGGCACTGCTGGCCGAGAAGTACGCAGGAGCGCAGGGGCGCAGCTTCGCCAACTACGCGTTCTACTTCGGCGGGGCCAACGACAATCTCGAGGAGATCGCGGCACTGCAGCCCGACGAGGCCTGCGCGCTCAAGGTGTTCATGGGCGCCAGCACCGGCAACATGCTGGTCGACGATCCGAAGACGCTGGAGGGGATCTTCCAGCGCTCGCCGCTGATGGTCGTCACCCACTGCGAGGACACACCGACGATCAGCGCCAACGAGGCCGCCGCGCGCGCCCGCTACGGCGACGACGTGCCGGCCCGCGAACATCCCAACATCCGTTCCGAGCAGGCCTGCTACCAGTCCACCGATCTGGCGGTGTCGCTGGCACGCCGTTTCGGCACCCGCCTGCACGTGCTGCATCTGACCACCGCGCGCGAACTCGCGTTCTTCGAGCCCGGCCCGATCGCCGGCAAGCAGATCACGGTCGAAGCCTGCGTCCACCACCTCGCGATGGACGCCGACGATTACGCCACGCTGGGCCATCTGATCAAGTGCAATCCGGCGATCAAGACGCCGCAGGACCGTCGCGCGCTGGTCCGCGCGGTGATGGAGGACCGCATCGACATCATCGCCACCGACCATGCGCCGCATACCGCCGAGGAAAAGGCCAATGCCTACTTCAAGGCGCCGTCGGGGCTGCCCCTGGTGCAGCACTCGCTGCTGATGCTGATCGATCTGGTCAAGCGCGGCGAACTCAACCTGCGCACCGTGGTGCAGAAGACCAGTCATGCCGTCGCCGACCGTTTCGGCATCGTCGACCGCGGCTACATCCGCGAAGGCTACTGGGCCGATCTGGTCCTGGTCGATCCGCATGCGACGACGACCGTCCACCGCTCCAACGTGCTCTACAAGTGCGGCTGGTCGCCGCTGGAAGGCCGCAGCTTCCCGGCACGCGTGCGCGCAACCTGGGTCAACGGCGAGCTGGTCTGCGAGGACGGCGAGGTCCGCCTGCCCCCGCGCGGCCAGCGCCTGCACTTCGCGCAGCGGCGCTGAACGGGCGCGGCCCAAGCCATGGCGAACACCCCACTGGAACGCTGCCCCTGGTCGACCGCGACGCCGCAGTACGCGGCCTACCATGATCTCGAATGGGGGGTGCCCCAGCACGACGACCGGGTGCTGTTCGAATTCCTGATCCTCGAAGGCGCACAGGCCGGCCTGTCCTGGCGCACGATCCTCGAGAAACGCGACGGCTATCGCCGCGCCTTTGCCGAATTCGATCCGGTCAAGGTTGCGCGTTTCACCGATGCACGGCTCGACAAGCTGATGCTCGACCCCGGCATCGTCCGCAACCGTCTCAAGATCACCTCGACCCGGACCAATGCGCGTGCCTTCCTCGAGGTGCAGCGCGAACATGGCAGCTTCGATGCCTGGCTCTGGGCGTTCGTCGACGGCCAGCCCATCGTCAACCGCTTCACCGCCCTGGGGCAGGTTCCCGCCCGCACCGAACTGTCGGACCGGATCAGCAAGGCCCTGCTCAAACGCGGTTTCAAGTTCGTCGGCAGCACCATCGTCTACGCCTACATGCAGGCGATCGGCATGGTCAACGATCACCTGACCGGCTGTCCGCGGCATCGGCAACTGGCCGGCTGAGCGCTGGCGGCGCCCGGCTTGACGCATGTCAGTGTGGCACCGACGGCCGCGGCGCAGGCTTCGGCTTTCCGCAGCAATGCGCACGCACGGAGAGCCGTACATGAACAACAAGATCCCCCTCGCCGCCCTGGTCGCCACGATGCTCGCCGCAGCCCCGCTCGCGGGCCTGGCCGCGTCGGACGATGCGGCCGACAGCACCGCCAAGACCGCCCCCGCTCCCACCATGGGCATGGGGGCCGGCATGGGCATGGGCCGTGGTCAGGGGATGATGATGGGTGGCCAGGGCAACATGGGCGCAATGCGGCTGAACATGGTCAAGCACCGCATGGGTCAGGTCGAGCAGGTCGTCGCCGACCTCAAGAAGGCCAAGAACGACCATGACCGCGTCATGCTGCTGCAGCGCGATCTCGAGGAACAGTACGCGCACATGCAGGCCATGGTGCAGATGATGGAGAACATGCAGGCCAACAAGTCCGGTGGCGGCATGATGGGCGGACAGGGCAGCGGCGGCATGATGATGCGCCTGCCGATGGTCAAGCAGCGCATGGCCCAGGTCGAGAAGACCCTGGCCGATCTGAAAACCGCGAAGAACGATCACGACCGCATCATGCTGCTGCAGCGCGACCTCGGGGAGCAGCTCCAGCACATGCAGGCCATGGTGCAGATGATGGAAGCGATGCAGGCCAACAAACAGGGCGGCGCGCAGACACCCTGAACCCGCCGTCGCCATGCCCGGTGCTCGTTCGGCACCGGGCATGGCAAGACGTCGCGTAAGCGGGTAGTGGGTCAGTTTGAATCTTGAGCGTCTATCCGGACGTTGGCTCGGATGAGACAATAAAATATGGTCGATAAACCGCTAAAGAGACCGCGCGACCCGATCCAGCTAGCGAGGCTGATCGGGGATATTGCCAAAAGTCAGGTTGAGGACCGCGTAGACGACGGGAAAGACCCGCAGGCGGTAAAGCGCGGTAAGGCTGGCGGCAAGGGTCGGCAGGAAGAAGCGAATGACTGCACTGACTGAAGAAGAGCGGCGCGCATTGGCTAAGCGCGCGTCTGAAGCCAGATGGAAGAAAGAAGCGCCAGCCGGTCGGTCTGGCGCTTCGGTGAGCAAATCAGTTAAACAGCGGTAACTGATTCGGATGTGAACGCCAGTGCTGGCATACATGTTCAAGGCGACCGAATCGAAGTCGAACATATGCACGTACAAAGACGTTCTTAGGCTTGTAATGTATTGAATACATTTCCAAATCTCCTAAGAGTTTGGAAGGCAATAGTTGCCTACAACCAATAAGTTAGGTAAACTTATTAAGTCTGGTTAAGACAAGTTGCAGCGGCAGAGGGGTGCCTTCACCACCATGCCGAAGCCCATCGAGCGCGCCAACGCTGGGTGGGCTTTTTTATTTAGTCGTGTTTGTTTTCTGAACCTCTTGGTGCGTATTTAACGGTTACATCACCGCCATCCTGGCTGTTTTTGTAGATCATTTTGAAAGCGGTGTTGGCCAAGGTTAGCCAGTTGGCCCTGTCTTCCGCCGCCCATGTGTCTCCCGCCTTGGGCAAAGTGACCAGAAGCCCCTGGATCAGCGGATGGAAGTTACCACCATTCCCGCCGCCATCATTCCCGCCGCCGCCCTGTTGGTCTGGAGGGTTGTTTTTGTCGCGGTTACCGTCGTCTCGGATTGATGGCTTAACTAACCGATCAGATGATTGATCGAAGAATCCAGCCTGTTTCGCGCTCCGCATCATGACTTGCCGTGCGCGGTCAGCGACTTTTGTCCCAACCCCCATGGCGGTTATGGCCCTTTCGAGCGCGGGCGGCGGGGGGAGCTGGCTTCCTTTAAATTCGTCGTAAACCTTTGAGTAAAGAGGGACGGAGAGAAATGCGTTCATCCGTGCCGCTCGCTCTTTTTCAGAATCGATGACGGCGCGTCCAAGTTCAGTCAAGGTGATGCGGCCGCCTCGCTCATAGCTCACTAGGCTAAAGGTCTGGGCGCCGCCGATGCGCTGTCGGAACCCGCCCCCGCTTGCCTCCATTTTCAGTTGGGCGGCGAGCTGTTCGGAATCGCACGCAGTACCGCCTGCGTTGTGAACACCCCGTGCGACTTCGACCGCGGCATCCAGATCGTTATATGGGAAATCAATGGTCGAACGAGTGTGTCCGGTATCGGCGGGCTTCCCGCGCGGCTGTTCTGCCGTTGCGCTTTCCACAGGCACCTCCTGACTACTGTTAGCAATTGCCGCGCAGTATAGCCACGGATTGTATGCGGACGCAATATTTTCATGGCAGATCAGATGACAAATTGCATCTTTTCATTAGAGTCATTTTGGATTTCAGCGAATGCCTTGGCGAACAAGCTCAGCACCGAAAAGGCGCACAGATCCTTGGGATGATGGTTGAGGGCATGTCGATCCGCGCCATTTCTCGGTTGACGGGCGCCAGCAAGAACACCATCGCCAAGTTCATCGAAGATGCTGGCACCGCCTTTGGTGAATTTCAGGACAAGACTCTCCGTAACCTGCAGAGCAAGCGGGTGCAGTGCGATGAGATTTGGGCCTTCTGCGGCAGTCGCGAGAAGAACGTGAAGCCTGAGAACAAGGGCGTTCTCGGCTACGGCGACATCTGGACCTGGACCGCGATCGACGCCGATTCAAAACTGATGGTGTCGTGGCTAGTTGGTGACCGTAGCGTCGCTACCGCCACAGAGTTCATTCAGGACGTAGCGGCGCGCCTGGCAAATCGCGTCCAGCTCACGACAGACGGGAACACGCCCTATATCACCGCCGTGGAAGAAGGCTTCCGGGGTGATATCGACTACGAAATGCTGATCAAGATTTACAGCGCATCGCCGCAGTCCGACCGCTATTCGGCGGACAACTTCATCCGCTCAGAGACGCGCGTGATGAACGGCAATCCAGACAAAGACCATATCTCAACGTCCTATGTTGAGCGCGCGAACCTGAGCATCCGCATGGACAATCGCCGCATGACCCGCCTGACCAACGCCTTCAGCAAGAAGGCCGAGAATCACGCCCATGCGATGACGATCTACTTCATGCACTACAACTTCGGACGCATCCATAAGACACTGCGGGTAACGCCGGCGATGGAAGCGGGCATTGCCAAGTCGCCGATGAGCTTTGAGGAGATGGTGGCGATCGTCGACGCCGCTACGCCGCCGTCGGGGCCGCGCGGGCCGTACAAGAAGTCGCGCTAGTTCTGGCAATCAAAATGAAAAGGCCCACCGAAGCGGGCCTCATAGCTTATGCAGCGCGCTGCGCTTCCCATCCATGGTCGGTCACAGCAAACATCCCGCGCGTTTCCGGCGTCGAGTCGTCCTTGTCCAGAGCGCGCAGCAACTCTGCAATATTGATGGCGCCTTCGTAGTGTTCGACGCAGATAGCACGGAATAGTCTCTCTGCCGTATCTGGCATCTGGCACTCGCCCTTCTCCCATCTGGCAACCGTTTGAGATGTGACGCCAAGGCTCTTGCCTAGCTCGGTCTGGCTAACATCCAATTGCTTACGCAGATAACGCAACTCCTTGCCAGTGAGCGTCTTCTTGGCAAGAAGGAACTGCCCGATAGCTTTGTGCAAGTCATCAAGATCATGCACCACCAACGACCTGTCGCCGTCATCTTGGTCATCTATCCACTCATATCCGCTAAGCAGAAAAATGTCGTCAAGCCCGCACCAAGTGTAGTGCAGGGGCGTCTCACCTTTCTTGCCCTTATGGCACCACGCTGTTCCGTTCATCTCATGTCTTCCCATTCAACCGTCCGTATCTTCAATCGCCCTTGTCGAAGGATGATCGTGACAACTCCGGCATACCTTCCGTTCCTCTGTTTCTGAACCACCTTGCACTGCCATCCGTTTTTCACTGCTTCCGGCAGGTCATCTACGTAGCCATTGCGCAAAATGCGCAAGACATCAGTGTCATCGAACCCGCGCTCATTCATGCGTTGAAGCGCATGTTCCGAGAACATGACATTCGCGGTTTTGACCGCCAATTCGCGCACTCGCGCTTGCGCCGCTTCTGCGCTGTATGGCATCGCAACCACGGATTTACGTCTCGACATACCTATCATGATGATAGGTTGCAAAGCTTTCGGCAAGCTGACCGATATCCGTAGCTGAACTGCCAGTCGAACGGCCCGCCCGGCGAAATTACATAATTTCAAACTGCCCCATTACCCGTAACCGGAAAGGCTTGACTCTGGACCAAGGTCCAGGGTTTAGCATGACGAGCAGTTCCCGTACCGGAGGCCCGTCATGAATACGCTCAGCGTCAGCCAGCTGGCATCACAGGCCGGTGTCGGCATCGACACCGTCCGCTACTACGAGCGCGCAGGCCTGCTGCCGAAGCCACCGCGGCGGCCGTCCGGCTACCGCGCCTATCCGCAACAGTCGGTGGAACGGCTGCGCTTCATCCGTCGCGCCAAGGCGCTGGGATTCAGCCTCGAAGAGATCGCCGAACTGCTCGCCCTGTCCGACCGCAGCGGCGACGCCGAACAGATACGCCGGCTCGCGGCCACGCGCCTGGCCGAGGTCGAACGCCGCATCGCCGAGCTGCAGCGCGTGCGCGACGGCCTCCACAGGCTGGTCGACGCCTGCCCCGGACACGACGCCGACACCCGCGACTGCCCGATTCTCTCCGCCCTCAACGGCGAGGTGACGCTGTGACCCGCGCGCCGGAACACCGCTGCGGCGCCGGACATGGGACGGCGCACGGCGGCGACCACGACAAGCTCGCGGAGCACCGCTGCGGTCACGATCATCCCGCGCCGGAGCCGGCGAGCTGCTGCGGGCACGCGCAAGCCGCATCCCCCGCTTCCACCGCCGCGGCGACCGCCGGCGCCGGGGTCTGGACCTGCCCGATGCACCCCGAGATCCGTCAGGATCACCCGGGCAGCTGCCCGATCTGCGGCATGGCGCTGGAACCGGCCACCCCGACCGCCGAGGAAGACAGCTCCGAGCTGCGCGACATGACCCGACGCTTCTGGATCGGCGTGCCGTTGTCGGCGATCGTGCTGGCGCTGGCAATGGGGCCGATGCTGGGTCTGCCGCTCGACGGCGGCTGGAACGCCTGGGTGCAGGCGGCCCTGGCGTCACCCGTGGTGCTCTGGGCGGGATGGCCGTTTTTCGTGCGGGGCTGGCACTCGGTGTGGTCGCGGCACCTCAACATGTTCACGCTGATCGCACTGGGGACCGGCGCAGCCTATCTGTTCAGCCTGATCGGGTTGCTGCTGCCGCACTGGCTGCCGCGCTCCTTCCTCGAAAACGGCCGGGCGCCGCTGTATTTCGAATCGGCCGCGGTCATCGTCACCCTGGTGCTGCTCGGCCAGGTCCTCGAACTGCGGGCCCGCGCCCAGACCTCCGGCGCCATCCGCTCGCTGCTCAAGCTCGCGCCGCGCGTGGCCCATCGGCTCGACGCCGACGGCACCGAGCAGGATGTCGATGTCGATCGGGTCGTCGCCGGCGACCGTCTGCGCATCCGCCCGGGCGAGAAGATCCCGGTCGACGGCCGCGTCGTCGACGGCAGCAGCCATGTCGACGAATCGATGCTGACCGGCGAGCCGGATCCGGTACGCAAGCAGGCCGACAGTCCCGTCAGCGCCGGCACCGTCAACGGCAGTGGCGGTCTGGTGATGACGGCCGAGCACGTCGGCGCCGAGACGCTGCTGTCGCAGATCGTGCACATGGTCGCCGAGGCGCAGCGTTCGCGCGCGCCGATCCAGCGCCTCGCCGACGTCGTCTCCGGCTGGTTCGTCCCTGCGGTCGTGCTCAGCGCCATCGTTGCCGCCGTGGCCTGGACGCTGCTCGGCCCGCCACCGGCGCTGGCGCACGCGCTGGTCGCCGCGGTGTCGGTGCTGATCATCGCCTGCCCCTGCGCGCTGGGACTGGCGACCCCGATGTCGATCATGGTCGGCGTCGGTCGTGGCGCCCACGAGGGCGTGCTGATCCGCGACGCCGCGGCCCTCGAGACCCTGGAAAAGGTCGACACCCTGGTCGTCGACAAGACCGGCACCCTGACCGAGGGCAAGCCGTCGCTGCAGCAGGTCGTGCCGGCCGAAGGCCATGATCCGGACACGCTCCTGATGCTGGCCGCCGCGACCGAATCCGGCAGCGAGCACCCGCTGGCGCGGGCCATCGTCGATGCGGCGAAGGCGCGTGATCTCGCCCTGCCCGCCGCCCGGGACTTCGGCTCGGACCCCGGCCGCGGCGTGTGGGCGACCGTCGACGGCCGCCGCGTTCACGTCGGCAACGAAGGCATGCTTCGCGGGCTCGACCTCGATCCCGCCACGCTGGCCGGCACCGCCGACGCTGCCCGGCGCAGCGGCGCGACCGCGGTCTACGTGGCCGTCGACGACGCGTTGGCCGGCGTGCTGACGATTGCGGACGCGATCAAACCGTCGGCGCAGGCCGCCGTCGACCGGCTCAAGGCCGCGGGCGTCCGCGTGATCATGCTCACCGGTGACAACGCCCGCAGTGCCCAGGCCGTGGCCGACGCCCTGCGCCTCGACGAAGTCATCGCCGAAGTGCTGCCGCAGGACAAGGCCGATGCGGTGGCCCGGCTGCAACGCGAGGGCCGCGTCGTCGCGATGGCCGGCGACGGCGTCAACGACGCGCCCGCGCTGGCGCGCGCGGAGGTCGGCATCGCGATGGGCACCGGCACCGACGTGGCGATGGAATCGGCCGGCGTCACCCTGGTCAAGGGCGACCTCGGCGGCATCGTCAAGGCCGTACTGCTGTCGCGGATGACGATGCGCAACATCCGCCAGAACCTGTTCTTCGCGTTCATCTACAACGCGCTTGGCGTACCGGTCGCCGCCGGAGTGCTGTACCCGGTGTTCGGGCTGCTGCTGTCGCCGATGATCGCCAGCGCGGCGATGAGCTTCTCGTCGGTCTCGGTCATCGGCAACGCGCTACGCCTGCGCGGCGCGAAGCTGAAGCCCTGAAGCGATGCGCGAGGATCCGGCATGAACGATCCGTGCTGCCCGCAGCAGCCGCCTTCGGCGCCACGCCGGATCGGGATCGGCGCGGCGCGGCAGCTGCTGGCGTCGCAGCGGACACTGCTGCTGGACGCCAGGCGCGCCGAGGCGCTCGAGTCCGGCGCCACGGGCATTCCCGGTGCGGTCCCGCTGGTCATCGCGCCGGCGCGCCAGCGTCTGCCCGATACCGATCGCGACCGGCCGATCCTGGTGTACTGTCTGTGCAGCGGCGAGGCATCCAGCATGCGCGCGGCCTTGTGGCTGATCCGCGCCGGCTATCGGAACGTGTCGGTGCTGCGCGGCGGACTGCCGGCGTGGATCGCGGCTGGCCAGCCGACCGAGCCGATCGTCCATGCCCGCGCCCATGCGCTGCGCTGGATGCCGATCGACGAACGGGCCGGCGGCGAGGAGGCCGCCACCCAGATCGCGGCCCGGGTCTTCCTGGACGGCGGCGAAGCGCCGGTACAGCGCGATGTCTCCGTGGTCTTCGTCGACATGGTCGACTCCACCGCACTGCTGTTCCGGCATGCGCCCACGCGCATCCTCGAGCTGGTCCAGTCGTTCATGCACGAAGTCGTCGACACCGCGGTCCTGCACTGCGGCGACGTCCACGACTTCGAAGGCGACGGGGCGATGCTCTACTTCGCCGGCGTCGGCGAAGCCCTGCCCGCGGTGTTCGACCTGCGGGCACGGCTCGACCGGCAGCGCCTGCGGCAACCCGCGCTGCCGCAGGCGCGATTCGCGATCACCACCGGACCGGTGGTGATCGGCTACGTCGGGACCAGAATCCGCCGCTCCGTCAGTTTCATCGGGCCCTGCATCAACGCCGCCGCACGCATCCTGCGTCTGGCCGAACCGGGAGGCATCGCCGCGACCGCCGAAGTGGTCGAACAGGCACGCCGCGTCACACCGGCGCTGGCATCCGCGTTCGCGGCGCTGCCGCACACGCAACACCTCAAGGGCTGGCAGGCGCCGGTGACGATTTTCCAGGCACCGCCTCAGACGTGATCGATGCGCGCGGCATAGCAGCCGCGTTTGGCGTAGTGCGCGTGCAGATAGGCGACACCGGAGCGCGGCAGCATCGATTCGATCGCGCCCCCGGCGCGCGGCCGGTTGCGGGTTCGGCGGCGATCATCAGTTCAGCCGCGTCGAAAGACCGCAACGAGATCCAGCGCCGCGACAGCACATCCGGAACGCAATCGACCGCGTCGCAGCATCGCCGGGCAGCTTCGCGCACGTCGATCGCGTGGCTGGCGCGATAGGGGTTACCAGCCGGCTGATGCGTATCGTTCAGCAGCAACATGGCTTCGCCGGGTTCGGCGTCGCGCAGCTCGATGCGATCGGGAAACCCGGGACAGGCGTCGACGAGACAGCGTCTGCCCCCGATCGCGGCCAACTGCGTGTCGGGCAGCCGAACAGCGGACTGAACCGTTGTGGCGGCAGGCCGGGAATGCGAAACACCACCTTGGAAGTCTCCGCTTCGAGTGGAGTCCGATTGCACCTGCCCCGCGGCTGACGGCGTCCCGGATCTTGCGGATATGAGCGAGCGCCGGTACGGGTGCCGGTTGCGCACGCGACCAGCCCACGGCGATGATTCGAAATCGATCGGCGCCGCCGGCAGCGCACGCCGGTCACCCCGCCCGGGAGATCGACGATGAGCAAGGTGGTCAGCCTCAACAAGTTCCGCAAGCGCAAGGCGCGCGAGGATGCCGACAAGCAGGCGGCCGAGAACCGCGTCCGCTTCGGCCGCACCAAGGCCCAGAAGCAGCGGGACGCCGCCGAGGCCGACGAAGCCCGGCGCCGTCTCGACCAGCTGCAGCGGGAGCGCGAACGCCGGGACGATCACGACGACGCCCAGCAGTAGACCGTCGACGCCGCTCCGGATCCGACGGCGTCAGACGCTCGCGGCGGCTTCCATGACCTGATTGCGGCCGCCGGACTTGGCGCGATACATCGCGCGGTCGGCCTGCTCGATCGTCTGCTCCGGAGCCTGCCCGCTGCGATGGCGGGCCAGACCGATACTGAGCGTCAGACGTGTCCCGTCCGCATCGACCGGGATGCCGCGCGAGGCCACTGCCGCCCGCAGGGTTTCGGCGATCGAGCGGGCTTCGGCGCTGCCGCTGACCGCAAGGGCCGCAACGAACTCCTCGCCGCCGTAGCGACAGACGAGCCCTGCCGTCTTCGGCACGACGCTGCGCATCATCGAAGCCACCGCGACCAGCGCCTCGTCACCGGCACGGTGCCCGAACTGATCATTGAGCGACTTGAAGCGATCCAGGTCGACGAACATGACGTACACCCGCTGCGCACCCGCGGTCGCGGATCTGAACAGGCCCTCGAACTGATCCTCCCAGGCACGCCGGTTGAGCAGGCCGGTCAGCGGATCGGTCATCGACAGCTGCTGTGCGAACTGGAAACGGCGACGGTGCGCCAGCGCGCGGTCGGCGAGCCCGACCGCCAGCACCAGCCCTTCGAATGCACCGGCCACCAGCAGCGAGTCGTTGAGCCAGCGCCAGGCGGCGAATGCGCCCGACGCCTGCATCGAGCTGGCAAAGGTCACCGCCATCAGCGGCAGCCAGCCGATCAGAAAATAGGCGCCGTAACGCGACCCGCGTATCCACACGATCAATGCCGCGAGCGGCAACAGCAGCGCACCGACCGCCAGCAACGGATTGACCAGCGCACGCGCCAGCAGCATCGGCTGCTCGAACGGCAGCATGCCCGCACCCAGCACCGCGCCGAACGCAACGACGTAACCCAGGATCAGCTGCCGCGTGCGCGGCGAGAAGTGCGCCATCCGGGTGAAATCGATCAGGAACAGACAGGCGCTGATCACGCTGACCACCGTTACCAGCTTGCCGACGATCCCGACCCACTCCGCCCATGCCTGCCACCGCAGCACGGTGAACAGGTATCCGCTGGAGATCGCTTCGAGCACGATGAAACAACCCAGATACAGCGCGTAGAACAGATATGCGCGGTCGCGCAGGATCGCCAGAAACACCAGGGCGGTCAGCGCCATCATCGTCATCGCCGCCAGGCAGGCGCTGGCGAGCGCCACCCACAGCGCATTGCGCTGCAGATATTCGCCCAGCGGCTCGACGCTCAGCGTCACCCCCGGCGCATGCGCAGGATACGGCGCCAGATACAGGTCCAGAGGGGCGGCGCCGGGCAGATCCGCCGGCAGTTCGAACACCGGCGCGCCGATCCCGCCGAGGCCCGCCGAGCGCGCCCGGGCGATGTCGCCTACCATGGGTTCGGCCCGGCCGGGAACATGCAGGTAGACCGCCCCGAACACGACCCGCTCGACCACCAGGACCAGCGGCCCCTCAGGCCAGGCTCCGGAGGCCGGCTGCAGGCGCAGCCAGGCTCCGTCCGGATTGCGCTGCACCGGTTCGACCCGATTCGGATCGAACGGCACGAAGCGGCCCGCCGCATCAGGGTCCTGCGGCGATGCCAGCGGTTCGGCGGGCTCCCAGCGCGACGCCTCCAGCGGAATCGGGGCCGCCCACGCCGCGGTCGCGAACAGTCCCCACAGCACCGCGAATACGGTGCAGCCGAGCCCCGCCCGCCCACGACCGGCGAGCCCGGAAAATCGCATCATGCGCAGTGGCCCGGACATGGCCTGATCGTAGCGGCAACGCCGTCCCGATTCGCGGCCTTGGTCCTGTTCGGTCGCCGGGCGTGGGCGAACGGCGCCACCGGTCCGCCAGCCGTCCACTGGCGAGCGCGTTCAACGCCGGCGGCGCGCACTCCGCCGCCAGTGACGGATCACCGCGAAGCCGCCGAACAGGCCGCCGAGGTGGGCGAAATGGGCGACTCCCGACATCGTGCCACTGAAGCCCGCGTAGAGTTCGAATGCCGCATAGAGGGTCACGAACAGGGGCGCCGGCAATGGGATCGGCGGAAACAGCAGCATCACGATCCGCCGCGGATACAGCATCGCGAACGCCGCGAGCAGCCCGAACAGTCCACCGGATGCGCCGACCGTCGGCACCGGGTCGCCGAAGCCGGTGCCGACGAGCTGCGTGATCGCAGCCGACAGCACACTGGCGATGTACAGCATCGCGAAGCGCTCCGAGCCGATGGCACGCTCGACCTCGCGTCCGAACATCCACACGCCGAACATGTTGACGAACAGGTGCAGCACGCCACCATGCAGGAACGCGCTGGTCACGACCTGCCAGAACTCGAAACCCGCCCCCAGCGGCCACAGCGCGAAGTGCTGGATCAGACCGTCGCGCGTCTGCAGCTGCAGCCCGAAAACCAGGATGTTGGCGACCAGCAGAACGTAAGTGACGGGCGTGGGTCTCATGCGCAAGGCGTGACCGGTGGCATCAGCCGCTCACCATAACCGCTCATCCCGCGGCTGTCGTCGGTGCACGTCAGGCGTAGCGCCAACGCTGGCCGTCCTTGGAGTCCTCGACCAGCACGCCGCGCGCCTTGAGATCGTCGCGGATGCGGTCGGATTCGGCCCACTGCTTGTTGGCGCGGGCGTCGGCGCGCTGCGCCAGCAGCGCTTCGATCTCCCCGGCATCGGGACGATCGCCGTCGACCTGCGGCGCCCACGCGAACCAGTCCTCCGGCGCCTGCTGCAGCAGGCCGAGCAGCAGGCCCGCATCGAGCATCTGCGCCTTGAGCTGGGCCTTCTCGGCCGGATCGGTGGCCTTGTTGGCGCGACGCGCCAGCTCGAACAGCTCGGCCAGCGCCATCGGCGTGTTGAGATCGTCCTCCAGCGCCGCGACGAAGGCCGCCGGCGCGGTCACGCCGTCCGCCGGCGCGACGTCGCCCAGATCGCGCAGGGCACCGTACAGACGGTCCAGCTTCTTGCGCGCCTCGGACACGACCTCGTCGGTCCAGTCGACCGGCTGGCGGTAGTGGCCGGTCAGCAGCACCAGCCGGATTGCCTCGCCCGGCACCGTCTTCAGCAACTCATGCACCAGCAGCACGTTGCCGATCGACTTCGACATCTTCTGGCTGTCGACGTTGAGGAAGCCGTTGTGCATCCAGTAGCGCGCGAAGACCTTGCCGCCGTGCGAGCAGGTCGACTGCGCGATCTCGTTCTCGTGATGCGGGAACACCAGATCGATACCGCCGCCGTGGATGTCGATGGTCTCGCCGAGCAGCGCCTCGGCCATCGCCGAGCATTCGATGTGCCAGCCGGGACGGCCCCGCCCCCACGGCGAATCCCAGCCCGGCTGGTCGTCGGCCGACGGTTTCCACAGCACGAAGTCGCCGGCGTGCTTCTTGTACGGCGCCACCTCGATGCGCGCCCCGGCCATCAGCGCCTGCTCGTCGCGCTTGGACAGCCTGCCGTAACCGTCGAAACTCAGCGTCTCGAACATCACGTGCCCCTGCGCCTCGTAGGCGTGGCCGGACGCGATCAGGCGCTGGATCATGTCGATGATCGCCGGCAGATGCTCGGTCACGCGCGGCGTGTGGTCGGCCGGCAGCACGCCGAGTGCGGCCATGTCCTCGAAGTAGATCTTGGCGAACCGGTCGGTGATCACGCGGATGTCGACGCCTTCCTTGGCCGCCGCGGCGTTGATCTTGTCGTCGATGTCGGTGATGTTGCGGACATAGTCGACCTGCGGATAGCGCCGCCGCAACACCCGCGCCAGCACGTCGAACACCACCGCCGGCCGCGCGTTGCCGATGTGCGCGTAGCTGTAGACCGTCGGCCCGCAGACGTACATGGTGACCCGCTGCGGGTCGAGGGGAACGAACTCTTCTTTCTGTCCGGAAAGGGTGTTGTGAAGCTGCATGGTGCTGGGCTACCGGCCGAAAAACGCGCTGAAGGATACCCCAGCAGGCGCCCCGATGCGGCCCCGGAGCGGCTCAGCCCCTGGGGGCCGGCGCCGGCGCCTCCCAGCCACCCCCCAGTGCCTTGACCAGTTGTGCGGTGGCGTTGAGCTGGGCAAGTTGCGCCTGGACCAGCGTGTCCTCGGAACTGAGCCGGCTGCGCTGGCTGTCGAGCACGGTCAGCAGATCGACCGCACCGGCGTCGTACTGCACCCGGGCCAGACGATAGGTCTCGCGCGCGGCCTCCGCGGTCTGCGCCAGCAGCGCGGTGCGGCTGCGGCTGGTCTCCAGCAGCGACAGGCTGTCCTCGACTTCCTGCAGCCCGGTCAGGACCGTCTGCGCGTAGCTCGCGACCAGTTCCTCGCGCACCGCCTTGCTGTATGCCAGCTGCGCCTGCAGGCGCCCGCCGCTGAAGATCGTCTGCGCCAGCGACGCGGCCAGCGACGCCAGCGTTGCCGATCCGCCGCCGATCAGGCCGGTGGCCGCGGCCGATGCCGACACGTCGACCCCCGGCAGCAGCGCCGCCCGCGCGGCGCCGATGTCCGCCTCGGCCGCGATCAGGTGGGCCTCGGCGATGCGCACGTCCGGGCGCCGCACCAGCAACTGCGCCGGCTGCCCGGGATCGACCGCCGGCAGCGCGAGCCCGGCCAGCGTCCCGGCCTGCAACGCCAGTGACGCCGGCGGCTGGCCCAGCAGCACCGCCAGCGCGTGCCGCGTCTCGCGCAGGCTCTGGACCAGGCTCGGCACATGCGCCTCGATCCCCAGCAGCGTCGCCAGCTGCTGGGCGATTTCCAGCGCCGTCGCCGCGCCGTTGTCGTAACGCACCTGCACCAGCCGCATCAACTCGCGCGCCGCGTCGAGATTGTCGCGGGCGATGCGCAGACGGTCGCTCAGCGCCAGGTACTGGAAGTAGGCGGTCGCGACGTCGGCCTGCAGGACCAGCGCCACCGATTCGTGGCTGTAGCGCGCCGCCGCCAGGTCGGCATCGGCCGCGGTCGTCGCGGCACGATTGGCACCCCACAGGTCGAGCTCGTAGGCGACCGAGACAGCGGCCTGCCCGTCTTCCGAGGTCGTCGTCACGCCGTCGGCGCGACGGCGGTCATGCGACGCCGAGGCACTCAGGCCGGCGCTCGGCAGCAGCGCCGAACGCGCGCTGCGCAGCGACGCCCGTGCCTGCTCGATCCGGCTCAGCGAAGCCGCCAGATCGCGGTTCGCCGCCAGCGCCGTCTGGATCAACCGGTCGAGCTCGGCGCTGTCGTAGGCCCGCCACCATTGCGTCGCCGGAACCTCCGCCTGTGCGGTGGTCCCGCTCTCCCACTGCGCCGGCACGGTAACGTCCGGCCGCTGATGCGGCGGGACCAGACTGCAGGCCGCAAACCATGGCAGCGCCAACGCCGCCAGCATGCGCGCGGGCCGTCGGCGTGGCCGCTTCGACGAAGACTGTGCTGCAGGTTTCATCCTGAACATCCTCACTCCGAGGCCAGCGCGACGACCGGATCCATGTGGGCGGCCTTGCGCGCCGGCAGGTAGCCGAACACCAGCCCGGTCAGCACGGCGGAACTGAACGCCAGCACCGCCGGCAGCGTGGTGAACGCGATGCTGGTACCGAAGGCCTCCAGCACCATGCCGATGACGATGCCGAGCACGACGCCGACGACACCGCCGATGCCGCAGACGACCAGCGCCTCGGTATTGAACTGCAGCAGGATGCTGTTGCGACGCGCGCCGGTGGCCATGCGCAGGCCGATCTCGCGGGTCCGCTCGGAGACGTTGACCAGCATGATGTTCATCACCCCGATGCCGCCGACCAGCAGCGAGATCGCCGCAACCGCGCCGAGCATCACCGTCAGCGTGTTCTGGGTCGACTCTATCGTCTCCATCAGCGAGGCGGTGCTGCGCACCTGGAAGTCCTCGGTCCCGTGGCGCTGCAGCAGCAATTGCTCGATCCGCGCCTGGGTCGCGTCGGCCACATCGGCGGACGCGACCTTGACGTTGAGCGAACTCAGGTAGCGCTTGCCGAACAGGCGCATGAAACCCGTCGACAGCGGCACCAGGGCGACGTCATCCATGTCCGACCCGAAGGCATTGGCGCCCTTGGGCGCGAGCACGCCGATGACCTCGAACGGAACATTGCCGATCAGGACATAGCGGCCGACCGGCGCCTCGCCGTTCGGAAACAGGTTGTTCGCGACCGTCTTGCCGAGCACGACGACCGCCGCATAGCTGTCGATGTCGTCCTGGGTCAGGAAGCTGCCGTCGGCGATCTGCCAGTCCTGGGTGTAGCGGTAACCGGGCCACGCTCCGTAGACCGTCGTCCGGTAGTCGACGCTGCCGTAGCGCAGGGTCGCGCTGCCACGGCGCTCGGGCGATACATAGGCGACGTTGTCCAGCTCGGCAACGGCGGTGGCGTCCTCCGGAACCAGGGTCGCCAGATCGCCGCTGGGACGCTGCCCCGGCGCGCCGGGGCGGACCAGCAGCAGATTGCTGCCCATCGACTCGATCCGCTGCAGGATCTCCTGCTTGCTGCCGTTGCCGATCGCCAGCATCGTCACCACGGCGGCCACACCGATCACCACGCCGAGCAGGGTCAGCGCGCTGCGGAACAGATTCGCGCGCAGCGAGCGCAGCGCCATCTTCACCGCCTCCGCCAGATCCGGCAGCCAGTCCGGATGCCGGCCGTTCGCCGCCGGCAGCGCGGTCCGGACCGGCGGCAGCGCCGGACCGCTGTCGCTGACGACGCGGCCGTCCTTGAGCTGGATCGTGCGCTGCGCATGTGCGGCGACTTCGGCGTCGTGCGTGATCAGCACGATCGTGTGTCCCTCGGCGTGCAGGTCGCGCAGCAGCGCCAGCACCTCGGCACCGCTGCGGCTGTCGAGCGCGCCGGTCGGCTCGTCGGCGAGGATGACTTCGGCGCCGTTGACCAGCGCGCGGGCAATCGAGACGCGCTGCTGTTGCCCGCCCGACAACTGGTTGGGCTTGTGCTGCAGGCGCTCCCCCAGTCCGAGCCGGCCCAGCAACTGGCTCGCGCGCTCGGCACGCTGGCGTTTGCTGCGTCCGGCGTAGATCGCCGGCAGTTCGACGTTCTCGGACGCCGACACCGACGCCAGCAGGTTGTAGCGCTGGAAGATGAAGCCGAAGGTGTCGCGCCGCAGCGCGGCCAGGTCGTCCGACGGCATTTCCGCGACGTTGCGACCGCGCACGCGGTACTCGCCGAGGGTCGGCCGGTCCAGACAGCCGACGATGTTCATCAGCGTCGATTTGCCCGACCCCGACTGCCCCATGATCGCGACGAACTCGCCGGCGCGGATGTCGAGACTGACGTCGTCGAGCGCGCGCAGTTCGCCAGCCCCGCTGCGGTAGATCTTGCTGACGCCGGTCAGCCGGATCAGCGGCGGTTCGTCCCGTCCGGAGCCGGTCACGGCCGCGCTCACAGCCGCGGCATCATCGGCGGCCGGCCGCCGTTGCGCCGCGCGCCGGTTGCGGCGGCTGCGGCACCGTTGACGAGAACATGCTCGCCGACCTCGAGACCGGACACGACCTCGGCGGTCGTGCGATTGCTGACCCCGATGGTGACGCTGCGCGGCTCGGTCTTCTTGCCGGCCAGCACGGTGGCGCGATAGGTCCCGCCCTCGCCCGGACTCAGCGCGTTGATCGGCACCAGCGGCACGTCACGGGCCTCGGCGAGCACGAAGAACACCTGGACGGTCATCGACGGCAGCAGCAGCTGTTCGGCATTGTCGACGTCGATCAGCACGTTGTAGAGCACGACGTCGTTCTCGATCTCGGGCGTCGGCTGGACCTGGCGGACCTTGCCTCGCCAGCGCCGTCCCGACATCCCCAGCGTGGTGAAGTACGCCGGCATGCCGACCTTGATCCTGTTGACGTCGGCCTCCGCGACCTCGGCCCAGACCGTCATCACGTCGAGGTTGGCCACCTGCACGATCACCGGCGCCGACTGCGAGGCGTTCACCGTCTGGCCCTCGAGACTGGTCTGCGACACGACCGTCCCGGCCATCGGCGCGTAGATCTTGGTGTAGCCGAGATTCGCCAGATCGCCCTCGAGGGTCGCCTCGGCCGCGTCGATCTGCGCCTCGAGCGCAGCCACCGCGGCACGGGCCACCTTCAGATCGGCCCGGGACTGCTCGACCGTCTCCTGACTGACCGCGCGTTCGGCGGCCATGCGCTGATTGCGCGCCGCCTGCTGCGCCGCGCGCTCGGCCTCGGCCTGCCGCTGCAGCAGCTGCGCCTGCAGGCTGTTGAGCGTCGCCCGATCGTTGCGTACGGTCGATTCGAACCGCGTCGGGTCGATCTCCGCGATCAGATCGCCCCTGGCCACGCGCTGTCCGATCTCGACATGCACCTTCTGCAACTGCCCGGATACCTGGGTGCCGACGTCGACGTACTCCTTCGGCTGCAGCGATCCGACCGCGGTGACGGTCTTCTCGATGTCCCCGCGTTCGACCATCACCGTGGCCGGCGCGGCATCCGCGTCGCGACCCGCGCCCCACCACCACAGGGCCAGCGCCGCCAGCAACGCCGTCGCCGCCAGGGCAAGCGTTACGCGCAGCCAGCGGGCACGCGGCGGGCGCGGGGGATGGGCCGGTGAGCGGCTGTCGTCTGCGGATGGCGTCATCGGGACCTGTTCCGATTCGTGGCGATGCGGCCCGGAAGCGCCTCCGGACCTCGTTCCCATAGTGTGCCCCGATAACGGGTCGCGAATTCTGCGGATTTTGTGCATTCGTGGCGTCAGCGCCCTGCCACACCGGCGCGCTCGGTCCATCCCGCCACCGCGCCCGCGGGTATCCTAGGGCGATACCGCAAGGCCACCGAAGATCGAGTTGACGCGCATGGCTGATTCGTCCGCACCGCCCCGGCACCATACGGCCACCGGCTTTCGCAACAACCATTCGACCGACCGCCACGGCGGCGTCGACGCCCTGCGCTGGCTGCCGTCGTTTCTGTTCAAGCGCTACCGGCGCGTGCAGTTTCCGGTGCTGCACCCGGCCGTCGATACCCTGCGCGACAATCGCGCGCAGGACAGCCTGACCTGGATCGGGCATTCGACCTTCGTGCTGCAGCTCGGCGGCCTCAACCTGATCACCGACCCGCACTTCAGCAACCGCGCCTCACCGGTACAGTTCGCCGGTCCATTGCGCTACACGCCGCCGGCGATGGCGATCGACGCACTGCCGCCGCTGGACATCGCGCTGATCTCCCACGATCACTACGATCATCTCGACGAGGCCTCGGTGGTCCAGCTCGCGCGCCGCCATCCGGGCCTGACCTTCGTCGTGCCGCTGGGGCTCAAGGCCTGGCTCGCGCGGCGGCGCATCGAGCGCGTCGTCGAACTGGACTGGTGGCAACACGCGGACCTTGGCGGCCTGCGGGTGCACGCGGTTCCGGCCCAGCACTTCTCGGGCCGCAGCGCTCACGACCGCAACCGCACGCTGTGGTGCGGATTCGTCGTCGAACACGTGGGCCAGCGGGTCTATTTCGCCGGCGACACCGGCTACTCGCCGGACTTCGCGGACATCGGCGCGCGCTTCGCGCCGATCGACCTGGCGCTGATCCCGATCGGCGCCTACGAGCCGCGCTGGTTCATGCAGTCGATGCACGTCAATCCCGAGGAGGCGGTCCGGATCCACCAGGACGTCGGCAGCCGCCGCTCGGTGGCGATGCACTGGGGTACCTTCCGGCTGACCGAGGAACCGCTGGACGAACCGCCGCATCGGCTGCGCCGTGCGCTGGCAACCGAAGGGATCGATCCGGACCGTTTCTGGATCATGCAGCACGGCCAGACGCGGCATCTGCAGCCCGCCCCGGACCGCGCTCAGGACGACGGTGGCGATGCCGCGCGCCCGGCCTCCAGCAGGCGATCGAGTTCGGCCTGACGCGCCGCGGGCGCCCGATCGGCGAGGCGCTGCGCGGCGGCGTAGAAGCGCCCCCAGTCGCGGCCGGATTCGGCGTACAGCGCCGCGAACGCCGGCAGGTATTCGTCGTACAGTCCGAACGGCAGCAGCTTGGCGTTGTTGAGTTCGCCGTCTTCGAACCAGCCGTCGTAGCGGCGGTCACCCTGCCACTGGGTGTCGCGCATCCGCGCGTACCGCGCCTCCAGATCCGCGAACACGGCCGCTTTGCCGGAGCGCATCGCCGCGGGTGACAACGGGCGCTGGTACAGCGCCGCCAGCCGCTCGCGCGTGGCGACGATCAGTTTCACGAACTGCTGCTGGCGCGACCGGGCGTCGGCGTCCAGGGTCGCGACCGCGGGAAAGGCCGCAAGGTACTGGCGCAGGCCCTCGTCCTCGACGAACTCGGCAAACGACTCGTTGAAGCGCGTGTCGTTCTTCACATACAGCTTCTGGTGCGCCAGTTCGTGGAACAGCGTGCCGATCAGCGCGGCGTCGCTCCACTGCATCATGGTGTTGGTCAGCGGATCGTCGAACCAGCCGAGCGTCGAGTACGCCGGGACGCCGCCGACGTAGACGTCGTCTCCGCGCGCGGCCAGCTCATCGGCGCGCACCTGGGCGCGGTCGCGCTGATAGTAGCCCTGGTACGCCAGGCAGCCGACGATCAGGAAACAGCTCTCGACCGGCTCCAGCGAGAACTCCGGAGTCGCGAAGACGTTCCACACCACGTAGCGCCGGCCGAGATCGGCATAGCTGCGATAACTGCCGTTGTCCGGCAGCAGCAGATGCGACACCGCCCACTGCCGTGCGTCGCGCACCTTGCCCAGTCGCTGCTTGAGCGCCGGATCGACGCCGGGCTCGTGCAGCAGGCTGTCGATCGGCCGGCGCGCACCGAGCAGCTCCATCTGCCCGCCGGCGAGATGCGCGTAGTAGCCGATCCGGCTGCAGCCACCGAGCAACACACCCAGCCCCACCACGGCGAGACCCCGCAGGGTCAGCTTTACCAGTTCCATTCGTTGTCACAGTCTCGTAATGTAGATCGCTCGGTAGAAGTGATCAGGCACAACCATAGTGCCGTTATTGGAGGAGAGGTTTCATGATGATGCGCCGATTTGCGTGCGTTGCCGCGCTGTCTTTGATGCTGGGCGCCTGCGGGGGTTCCGGCGGTGGCTCCAACGGCGGCGACAGCCCCGTCCCGTCCGGCGAGACCGATCCGCTGGTCCCCGTCACCGAAAGCCGTGCCGGCACGATCTACCGCGAGGAGATCGCCGTCGAGGCCACCGGCGACACCCTGGCGATCCAGGTCTTCGAACCCAGCCAGCTCGAGGCCGGCAAGACCTACCCGCTGGTGCTGCACAGTCACGGTTACGGCGGCACCCGCCTGACCGAAGCCAATGATTTCGTCCAGCACCTGATCGATTCGGGCTATTACGTGATCTCGATCGACGAGCGCGGCTTCGGCGAATCATCCGGCACCGTCCGGGTGATGGACCCGGACTACGAGGGCCAGGACCTGATCGCGGTCCTCGACTGGGCCGAGAATCTCGAGGGCCTGCGCCGCCGTGCCAACGGCGAGATGTATGTCGGCTCCTACGGCGGCTCCTATGGCGGCATGTACCAGATGCTGCTGTACATGGCCGACCCCAAGCACCGGCTGCGCGTACTGGCACCGGACATCACCCCGCACGATCTGACCTACTCGCTCAACTCGCACGACGTGATCAAGTCCGGCTACGCGCTGGCACTGTCCGCCGGCGGCGAGAGCCTGACCGCCCTGCCCGATGCCGTCGCCGGGCTCGATCCGACGCCGCTGCTCGGCTATCTGGACCGCCCCGGCCCGCGCCAGGATGCCCTGGTCTACGAAACCCTGGTGCAGGGCGCACTGACCAACACCTTCCCGCAGGCCGGCTTCAACGCCTTCAAGTACCACAGCGTCGCGTACTTCTGCGATGGCGAGGCCGCCGGCGAGCAGGCTTTCAACATCGCCGAACCGGACTCGATCCTGTTCGCGCCGGTGCTGCCGCCGCCGGCCGACGTCCTGATCACCCAGGGCTTCCGCGACACGCTGTTCAATTTCAACGACGGCGTCGGCAACTACGACTGCCTCAAGGCGCTCGGCGGCGACGTGCGCCTGCTGACCCACCAGAGCGGCCATATCCTGCCGGTGAGCCTGACCTCCCTGCCCGGCGCCGAGGACGCGCTCGACGCCTTCTATCAGGCGGTCAACGTGCCGAACTTCCAGGACGCCGGCGGTTCGCGCAGCTGCGGCTCCGTCGATCTCGACGCGGTGACCTTCGCCTGGTTCGAGGAGAAGCTGCAGCACAAGAGCGGGGCCATCAACGCCGCGCTCAGCACCGGCGGCAACGTCTGCATGAGCCTCGGCGAAGGCGACGCGGTCAGCGTCCGCACCGTCAAGCGCGGCGGCACCGCGTTCCCGATCGACGCCAGCACGCCGCAGTTGTCGGGCGCCCTCGGCATCCTCGGCTCGATCCTCGGCAACGAGGCGCGCGAGGCGCTGCTCGCCACGCAGCCGCTGATGACGGTGCCGGCAGGCGGCGCCGTGCTCGCCGGCATCCCGACCCTGCTGGTCGAGATGGCGGGGCTCAGCGGCCTGGAGCTGCCGGACTGCACCGCGCTCGGCCCGCTCGGCACGCTGCCCCTGGGCTGCGATCCGATCCTCTACTTCGGCATCGGCCACCGCGCCGCCGGCACCGAGCGCTGGGATCTGATCGACGACCAGATCACGCCGGTGCGCGGTTTCGGCCTGCATCTGCTGGAGATGAACGGCATCGCCGAACGCCTCGCCGAAGGCGACGAGCTGGCGCTGCTGATCTACGGCTTCCACGTCCAGTATCCGGTGACATGGTCGCGCGATCTGCTGGTGCCGGCCCTCAACGTCGGCGGCAGCGTGTCGCTGCCGCTGCTGACGCCGGGGGAGATCGTCCGGGACGGCGTCTGACCCCCGCCCCCAAGCGGCACCAAATTAAGAAAGGCCGCCGGTTTCCTCCGGCGGCCTTTCTTGTCGGGGACGTTGCACCGACGATCAGGCGGCGGCGCGATCCATCCAGAACTCCAGGCCCTGGACGTTGAGTTCCATGTCGAAGGCCAACAGGCGCCGGGCCTCTTCCGCACTGACCGGCGACGCCAGCGTGCCGATCTGCTCGATCGCGTCCCGGGTCAGCGCCTCGACCAGGGCCGCATGACGGTCCGGCGCCTCGCGCAGGCGCGCGGCGATGGCCTGGTACCGCACCAGTCCGGCCCGCAGGTCCGCGGCCAGCTTGGCGACGTCGTCGACCCGGCCGAAATGGGTCAGGTACATCGCCTGCGGCTCGAAGCCCAGCAGGCGGTCGAGCGTCTTTTCCCAGGCATCCGGCTCGAACTGCACCGGCGTCGTGGTCGGGAACAGGAACGGACCACCCGGCCCGTCGAACTCGCGATAGGACAGCCCGAAGCTGTCGCCGGTGAAGAACCCGCGACTGACCGGATCCCAGACGCAGAAATGATGGCGCGCGTGCCCCGGCGAATCGATGAAGGTCAGCGCACTGTCGCCGAATGCCAGCTCGGCGCCGTCGTCGGCGACGATCACGCGTGCCTCCGGCACCGGCAGGATCTCGCCGTACATGCGGGCCACTTCGGCGGCACCGTAGACCGCCTCGGCCCCGGCGATCAGCTTGGAAGGATCGATCAGGTGACGCGCGCCGCGCGGGTGCGCGACCAGACGCGCCTCCGGCAGCGCCTGCATCAGCGCGCCGGCGCCGCCGGCGTGATCCAGATGCACATGGGTCGGGATCACGTAGCGCACCGCGGAGCGGTCGACGCCCCGCGCCTCGAGCAGCGCGAGCAGGCGCGGCACGCCCAGCGCCGTCCCGCATTCGACGAAGGCGTATTCGCCGGCACGTTCGATCAGATAGCAGCAGGCCAGCCCCGGCCGTTCCTGCAGGGTGTCGACGCAGGTGATGCCATGGTCGTATTCCAGAACCGGCGGCAGCGCGCGCTCGTTCGGGGTCGTCATCGTCGTGTTCATCCTCTGTCGCATGTCTGTGTATCGGAACCGGAGCGGTGCAGATCGATTCCGGGAATCCGGTCGCCGGCCTAGTCCTGGGTCCAGCGGAACAAGCCCGCGCCCAGCACCAGAAACACCCCGGTCATGGCCGCCAGCACCGCCAGCGATCCCGACACGGCCGCAAGTCCGGCGCCGTCGAGCATGATCGCACGTGCGGCTTCGAGCATGTGGGTCAGCGGAAACACCCGCGCCCCCGCCTGCACCAGCTGCGGCGCACCGTCGAGCGGGAAGAACACGCCGGAGAGCATCATCATCGGCCATGACAACAGATTGAGAATGCCGCCGGACAGCTCCTCGCTGCTGATCCGCGCCGCGATCATCAGGCTCAGCGCGATCATCGAGATCGCGCCCAGCGCGGCGACCACGAACAGATCGACATAACGGCCTTCCATGCGGAAGTGCAGGAACAGGTTGCAGCCGGCATAGACGCCCGTGGTCACGACCAGGATCAGGATCAGCCGCGACAGCATCTGCGCGGTGATGAACTCGACCGCGCGCAGTGGCGTGGCGTTGAGCCGCTTCAGGTAGCCCGACTTGCGGTAGCGCACGATCACATACCCGATGCCGAACATGCAGGAGAACATCATGTTGACGCCGAGGATGCCCGGCACCAGCCAGTCGACGTAACGGATCGCGCGGCCGCTGACCGCCTGGGCCACGGCCTGCGGATCGGACGCGCGCAACAGACGCTCGAGCAGGCGCCCCCGCTGCGAGTCCGGATTGACCCAGTAGCGCGCCGGAGATCCGCGCAGGTCGAGCAGCAGATCGTTGCGGTGACGCTCGACCTTGGCGACGGCGGCCACCTCGTCGTCCTCATGGTGGAAACGCGTCCCTTCGGTGGCGAAGAACGGATGCGTGGCCGCGGTGAATTCGGCGTCGCCGATGACGCCGACGTTGAAGATCGGCCGCTCCGGCCCCGAAAAAACCGTTGCCATGCCGACCACCATCAGCACCGGAAACAGCAGGTTCCAGCCCAGTGCCGATCGGTCGCGCAGGAACTCGACGGAGCGCGCCCAGGTCACCGCCCACAGCCGTCTCATGCGCGCAGCGCCTCGCCGGTCAGCTCGAGAAACAGATCCTCCAGCGTGCGCGAGCGGATCCGCAGTTGCGCCAGCGGAACCCCGGCGGCCTGCAGCGCGCGGATCGTGACGTCGACATCGCCGCTCATGATCTCGACACGATCGCCGCTGTGCAGTACCGGCAGATCGAGCGGCCGGTCGGCGACCGCAACGGCCGGCAATTCCAGCACGCTGTCACCGAAGTGGTCGGCGAGCAGCTGCTGCGGCGATCCGCGCGCGATCACGCGTCCGTGGTCCATGATGGCGATGTCGTCGCAGAGCAGGTACGCCTCCTCCATGTAGTGGGTGGTCAATACGACGGTCTTGCCGCGCGCCTTGATCGCACGCACGAGCTCCCAGAAGTTGCGCCGTGCCTGTGGATCGAGTCCGGTCGTCGGTTCGTCGAGAAAGATCAGATCGGGATCGTTGACCAGCGCGATCGCGAGCAGCAGGCGCTGGCGCTGGCCTCCGGAGAGCTGACGGCTGTCGCGGTCGAGAAACTCGCCGAGATGGCACATCCTCACCAGATCGTCGATCGGCAGCGTCTGCCGATACAGCGCACTGAACAGCCGGAGATTCTCGCGCACGGTCAGAAAGTCCTGCAGCGCCGTGCTCTGGAACTGGATGCCGATACGCTCGCGATAGCGGTGGCCGATCGCCTCGCCGTGGAACAGGATCTGCCCACCGCTGGGGCGCACGATCCCCTCCAGCATCTCCACCGTGGTGCTCTTGCCCGCGCCGTTCGGACCGAGCAGGCCGAAGCAGGTCCCGGCCGCCACATCGAAGCTGACGCCGTCGACGGCGCGCACCGACGGATAGTGCTTGCGCAGCTCACGGGCGGACAGGATCGGGTTCATCGGCGCATTGTCCCGGATCGCCGGGTCACCGGGCAAAAAGCACGTGCGCGCCCCCGCGGCCCGTCAGTATGTCAGCGCCTGCAGCGCGTCATCGATCTGACCGTACAGGCCGAGCAGCGTGTCACCGAGCTGCTGCAGGACCGGCACCAGGAACAGGGCGATGACCGACACGATCAACGCGTACTCGATCGCGACCAGCCCCACCACGAATGGCGCCAGCCGCCCCGCATGCCCCGTCCGTCCATGCCGTGTCGGCATCGCACTCGCTCCGGTCGCCTCTCCTGTCTCGCACGGCATCAGCCTGAGTACCCGGCTCCGCGCGCGCGCTGACTTGTGTCAGTCCCTACGGAGGTTCCGAGCAGCCGATCCAGGCACAGTTCAGTTGGCGGGCTCGTCCGTCACCGCGGCACGGCGCAGCAGCCCGACCAGCTCCTCACGACGATAGATGCCCAGCTTGCGATAGATTCTCGATGCGTGATTGGCCACCGTGCTGATGGCGATGTCGCATTCCCGGGCCACGCTCTTGAAGGTCTTGCCATTGGCGAGGGCCCGTGCGATCTGCTGTTCCCGGGGCGACAGCACGTCGAGCGGATGCGGCCGGCGCGCGTGGACCATGAACAGCCGCCCCTCCCGTGCGACGCGGAAGTGCAGCTCGCCGAGGTCGAAGTCGGCGAAGCCGGTCTCGATCGCGGTCGCGGGCAGGCCGAACGGCAGGCGGTGCAGCTCCTCCTCGCCGAAGGCCTCGCGCATCAGCTCACGGAACCGGAGGCTGCTGACATAGACCCCGCCGCTGGCGTCGACCAGGGCCGCCGACCCGCGCGACGGACGCCCGAGCGAATGCAGCCATTCGTCCCGCTGCACGAAGCGGCTCAGTGACAAGGTGCCGGCCTGCGCCAGATGGCCGACACCGCGGCGCAGCTGCACACGGTCCGGTGAGCGCGCCGCCGGCAGCACCAGCACGACGATGCTGTGCATCGGCGTACCGCGATGCACGATCCGCAGCGCCAGAACCCGGTTGGGCTTGCCGCGCTCGCCCTGCGGCCATCCGTCCGGCACCGGGTCCAGGATGCATTCGCGCGCGCCGGGTTCGAACGGCAGGGTGGCGACCTCGGCCTGCACGATCCCGGCCGATGCCGGCCAGACCGCATATTCTCCCTCGAGATCCGAGACGCCCCGGGTCAGCCATGCCGCCGCCACGGCGCCGGTCCACTGGCACAGCTGCTCCAGCGCGTGCTGCCGGAAATGGTGCCAGTCGGCGTCGAATGCCGCCGCGTAGACGGCATGGACGAAACGATCCAGATCGTCGAGGGCGTCGCCACTCATGCGCGACGCTTCCGGGCCCTTGCGGATTTCGCCGCCGCGGGGGGCGGCGCCTGCTGCCCTCGACGCGCACGCCGTTTGAGACTCGCCAGCGCACGCCGCATCCCGTCGATCAGACGCTCCGGATCCGGCACCGTCGGACGATGCGCGGTGATGCCGACGTCAAGGCTGTCCCGGTAGCTGAACACCGTGATGTTGCAGGCCAGGCCGTGATACGGGATCGACACCGGGAAACTCGCCTCGACTTCGGCGCCGTTGAGATACAGCGGCCGCGACGGTCCCGGGACGTTGGAGATGACGACATTGAACGGCGGACTCATGTGGTCCTGCACGCCGTAGTTTTCGTACAGGCGTGCCGCCTGCGTCATCACCGCCGGCGGTGGCGCATGCGCCCAGTCCAGCATCAGGCTCGCCGGAATCGCCTTCATTCCGGACTTGACGTCGCCCATGCGCCGATGCAGCGCGCCCAGCCGCTCGACCGGATCGGCAATGTCCGTGAACAGCGACGTCCGCGCCATCGTCACCCGGTTGCCGCCACTGCCCCGTTCCGCGTCGCTGCGAACGGACATCGGCACACCCGCGATCAGCGCCGAATCCGGCAACTCGCCGAGTTCCGCCAGATATTCGCGCAGCGCCTGCGCGCAGAGGCAGAGGATGACATCGTTGACCGACACGCCATAGGCGTTCTTGACCATCTTGACGTCGGCCAGCGACAGACTGCGGAAAGCATACGACCGCCGGGAGGTGATCGTGCAGTTGAAGCGGGTCCGCGGCGCCGCATTACCATCGTGCGCCTGCTCGGGCCGTGCCGCCTGCCGCGCGCGCCGCTGCGCCAGGGCGGTCCGCCCGATGGTCATCGCGATCGGCGTCGTCTCGCGCAGCAGCCGCAGCATTTCTCCGGGGCGCGCCAGCAGGTGCCGCGCGGTTACCCATGCAACCCGCCACGGCGGCGGAAACTCGTCAGGAATCCAGGGCGTCTCCGGCGGCTCAATTCTCCTCGGCGTCGCTTCGACGTCCAGCAGATGGGTCAGCAGTTCGGCGCCGGACACCCCATCGACGCAGGCGTGATGGAGCTTGGTCAGCAACGCGACGCGGCCACCCTTGAGTCCCTCGATGTAGTAAAGCTTCCACAGCGGCCGCTCGCGGTCCAGACGCGTCGCCATGACGTCGCTGACCAGCTCCGCCAGTTCGCGGTCTCCACCCGGCGCCGGCAGCACGCGATGGCGGACGTGGCGTTCGATGTCGAAATCCGGATCCTCGATCCAGTACGGCTGGTCCAGGTTCAGCGGCGTCGTCAGCAGCCGGCGGCGGAACATCGGCAGCAAATGCAGGCGTGCCTCGACGATGCCGCGGATCCCGCGAAAGCTCAGATCGGCTCGATCCGATTTCGGGTTCAGGATCGTCAGACTGCCGACGTGCATCGGCACCGCGTTGGTTTCCAGATTCAGGAACAGCGTATCCAGGCCGCCGAGCTGATACATGCGCTAGCCTCGCCCCGCGCGGCAGCGACGTATCGCGCCGGCGCGCCGGCCCGGACAAGCTCTCATCGATCCTGCATGCATCAGCGCTTCTCCCCAGCCCTGTTGGTCTAATTATCTACAGGTGTAGATATAGCACCGCGACCGCCGCCCGGCAAAAAACCGCGAGGCCTGCGAAGCCCGCCCGTGCCGCGGGCTGGGGGTTTTTCCTCTTCCCCCAGGCTCCGGCGCGCCTAACATCCGCTACCGCGTTTCACAGCCTCGCGACACCTTCGCGCCGCCCCCGCGGGGGGATGGCACAGATCGTGGATCAGGCTGCTGCGCTACAGCCGGCCCGACAGAGGCCGGTCCGTTTACACAGATTCGGGAAGAGAGATGAACCTAGTTGCGAACTGCGGGCTGCACGTCCGCGGGGCAGTCTTTGCCGTTGCCGCAGCGCTCGCCGCCTGCGGTGGCAGCGCCCCAACCGAAGTCGGAACCCCGCCGGCCGACAGCAGCGGCACCACGCCGCCACCGCCGTCGCCGCCCACGCCCACCGCCAGCTGCAGCGATCCTGCCGCCGCCACCGCCGAACGCATCGGCTTGCTCGGCGACGGCGAGCTGATGAGCGTCGTCATCACCTTCGACGGCAGCGGTCCGCTCAGCGCGGATCGCATCGACCTGTTGCGCCAGCTCGGGCTCAAGGGGCTGTTCATGCAGCGCCTGCCGATCGCCGGCGCGCTGGCCACCAGGGCCCAGATCGAGGCGCTGCAGCAGCTGCCGGGCATCCGGTCGGTCCGCTGGAACGCGCCGCTGAGCTATGACAACGACGCCGCACGCTATCTGACGTCGGTCGATCAGGCGCAGGCCGCGCCGGAGCTGCACAACGCCGACGGCGAGCCCATCACCGGCAAGGGCATCACGATCCTGGTCAACGACTCGGGGATCGACGGCACCCATCCGGACCTGATGTACGGCAGCAAGGTCGCCCGCAACGCACTGGGCCACGCCAATCTGCAGTCGGTGGACGACATGCTGCCGTTCACGCCGATCGAAGGCGTACCGAACACCGACGTGCTGGGCTCGCACGGCACCCACGTCGCTGGCATCGCCGCGGGCGACGGCAGCGCGTCCAACGGGCAGTTCGCCGGCGCCGCCAAGGGCGCCACGTTGGCCGGTTACGGCTCCGGCGCGGCGCTGCTGGTGCTCGATACCATCGGCGGCTTCGACTACGCGCTGAAGCTGCTCGACGAGGCGCCGGAGCTGAACCTGCGCGTCGTGACCAACTCGTTCGGCAACACCGACGACATCGGCACCTGCTTCGACCCCGACGACCCGACCAACGTCGCCACCAAGGCGCTGGCCGACCGCGGCGTCATCGTGGTGTTCTCGGCCGGCAACTCCGGTTCGGGCCAGGGCACGATCACCGGCAACTTCAAGAAGGCGCCGTGGGTCATTACCGCCGGCAACGGCGAGAAGAACGGTCTGCTGGCGCCGTCGTCCTCGCGCGGCGCGCTCGCGACGCCGGTCTATCAGGTCGAGGTCGACGGCGAGACCTACACCGTCGAGGACCGCCCGACCGTGGTCACGCCCGGCACCGACATCATCTCGGCGCGCGCGATCGCGGTCGACCCGTTCACCCCGCTGGACACCCAGGCCGACATCGACGCCGGCGACATCCCGCTCGATCAGCTGCCGTACTACACGCACAAGACCGGCACCAGCATGGCCGCGCCGCATCTGGCGGGCCTGACGGCGCTCTTGCTGGAAGCCAATCCCGAGCTGACCTGGCGCGAGGTCAAGCAGATCTTCAGGACCACCGCGACCAACATGCCCGGCTACGCCGCGTGGGAAGTCGGCGCCGGCTTCGCCAATGTCGAAGCCGCGCTGGCGATGGCAATGAACCTGCGCGACGACTACGGCAGCACCAATGCGAGCCAGCGCGGGTTCCACGCCGAAATCGGCCTCGGCGCTTCGATCGAAGCGCAGTACGGCATCGACTTCCTGCCGGTCGGTCCGGTGAGCGAGGAGAGCTTCGAGGTCGGCGAGGAGATCTCGCTGGTCATCGCCCAGTGGAACCAGCCGCTCGGCAACCTGTGCACCTGCGCCGTCGTGCTGACCGACCCGCTCGGCAACCGCTACGGTTCGTCGATCGCGCTGCCGCTGCTGGGTTCCAACGTCGCCGCCGTCGGCACCGGCGTCCCCGGCACCTGGACCGTGACCGTGCGCGGCATCGGCTCGATCTCCGGCGTCGCGGTCGACCCGCTCGGCGTGACCAACGGCGTCGCCGGCCCCGGCACCGCCGACGTCAAGGTCCTGCAGTTCGCCGCCGGCGAACCGCGCGGGCTCGACGACATCGTGGGACATCCGCAGGCGGAGTTCATTGAATTCGCGGTCCAGGAACGCCTGATGGACGGGCTGCCGGGCGGCTTCCGTGCCGACACCGCGCTGACCCGTGCGCAGTTCGCCGAGTACCTGATGGCCTGGGGCGTGCGCCAGACCCGGGCCCATGACGGCAGCGTCCGCTTCGGCGACATCCCCGCAGACGCGCCGCAGGCGCAGGCCGCCGCCGAGGCAGTGACCCGCAGCGGCCAGCTGATCATGAGCCTGTCACCGGAGTCGCTGCCGCTGCTGCCGGTCACCGGGCCGAGCTTCGTCCCGGGCGCCGCGGTGACCCGCGAGCAGGTCGCCTACGCGCTGGTACAGGCCATCGGCCGTCAGGCGCAGGCCGAGAGCCATGCCGGAACCGAACTGACCGCAACCGACGCGGACGGCAACCCGGTCCCGGTCGCCGATGCCGGCGATACCGACCCGGCGCTGCTCGGTCACCTGCAGGAGGCGCTGAACCTGGGGATTCTCCGTGCGCAGGTCGCCAACGGCGTCGCCCGCATCGAACCCCGCGTGCCGGTCAGCCGCGGCGACTACGCCGAATACGTCACCCGCACCTACGCGGTCGTGCCGTTCCCGGGCTGATCGCCCCTGCTGCAGGGCCCCGGTCTTCCCGCACGGAAGTCCGGGGCTTTTTTGTGGACGCCGGCCGGCGCGCTCCGGGCAGGCAAGCCCCGGACGCCCCGGCTTTCAGCCTTCGGCCGAGGACGGACCGTCGTGACTCACCGACCGCAGCCCCAGATGCTCGGCGCCGGGCGCCGGGCGGTCGAGCTGATCGTCGTCGTAGGCCACCGGATCCTCGATCGGCTCCAGGTGCGACAGCAGGCTGACCGGCGAGAACGCCTCGGCAATCCGCTCCTCGATCTGCTCGACGAAATCGTGCCCGCGCTGCACCGACCAGGCTCCGGGTACCAGCACGTGGAAGGACGCAAAACGCATCGAGCCGGAGACCCGCGTGCGCAGGGCATGGAAATCGACCCCCTGCCTGCGGAAGCCGTCGAGAATCTCTTCGAGCTGGTGGCGCTCGGCCTCCGGCCAGGCCTGGTCCATCAGTCCCCCGGCGGAGTCGCGCAGCAGGCGCCACCCCGTCCACAGGATGTTGACCGCGACCGCAATCGCGATCAGCGGATCCAGGATCAACCATCCGCTGGCCGCGACCAGGGCAACACCGACGATGACGCCCGCAGACGTCCAGACGTCGGTCATCAGGTGATGCGCATCGGCTTCCAGCGCGAGCGAACGGTGGCGCCGGCTGGCGCGCATCATCGACCGGGCCACCGCCCAGTTGATCCCCGCCGCCAGGGCACAGACGGACAGGCCGATCCCGGTCTGCTCCAGCGGCTGGGGATCGAGCAGGCGCGGCCACGCCGCCCAGATGATCGAGATCGCCGCCAGCGTGATCATCGCCCCCTCGAAAGCGCCGGCGAAATACTCGGCCTTGCCGTGCCCGTAGGCGTGATCATCGTCCGGCGGCTGCGCGGCGACCTTGAGCATCCACAGCGCGACACTCGCCGCACTCAGATTGACGATGCTTTCCATCGCATCGGACAGCAGGCCCACCGATCCGGTCAGCCCCCAGGCGCCGAACTTCAGGGCCATGGTCGACAACGCCGCCGCGATCGACAGATACGCATAGCGCGCGGGCGAATCAGAAACACTCATCGGAACTCAACCTGGGACGACGCCGGTAACGGCACCGCCGTCCCGGTCAGGGGACTCAGCGGGCCATCTGGGCGCGGGCAATTTCGGCTTCTATGGTCTCAAGATCCGGAATCGCCGTCATCTGACTGGCGATCTGGACCCGTGCCAGGATCAGTTCGTCGCGGTCGACCGGATCGAGCGCGGCCGGCCGCAGCGCGGACCGGTTCAGGGTGACGAGGTGCGGATAGCCCTGGATCACCAGCGCCAGATGACCGGACGGCAGATGTGCGCCGACCGAATGCAGTACGACGATCCGCTCCCGCCGTGGATCCGGCTCGTCGCCGGGACAGTTGAGGGTCTCGAACCGAACCACCGGAACGCTGCGGGCATTCCACATGCAGTGCCCCAGCAGCCACGGTGGGCCGCTCCCGGACGGCTGCAGCGCATCGCGCGACAGCACCTCGGCCACGGCGACGTTCGGCAGCAACAGCGAATCGCCGTGCAGCGCCAGCAGGACGGCATGAATCTGATCCCGGATCACGACGCACGCTCCCTCAGCACCGCGGCAAGTTCGTCAAGCAGCTGATCCTCCTGGTAGGGCTTGATCAGATAGCGCTGGACCCCGATCGCGTCGGCGCGCTCGCGGTGCTTCTCGCCCGAACGCGACGTAATCATGATGATCGGCGTCTGCGCGATGTCGGGCGTATTGCGCACGAAGGTCGCCACCTCGAAACCGTCGGCGCGCGGCATCTCGATGTCGAGCAGGATCGCGTCCGGGCGCTCGGTCTGCAGCTGGGCCATCGCGTCGAGACCGTCCTTGGCGGTGATCACGTCGAAGCCGTGCTTGCTCAACAGGCGCTCGGTCACGCGGCGGATCGTGATCGAGTCGTCGACCACCATGATCCGCTCGCGCGCCACTTCGACCGGCGCCGCGATTTCGGGCCGCTGCGTCGCCGCCTGCGTCCGCAGCTCGCGACGCGCCTGATCCTGCACCAGCGTCGGCACGTCCAGGATCAGCACGACCCGCCCGTCCGCCAGGATCGTGGCCCCGCTGACGCCGGGGATCGCGCTGATCTGCGGCCCGACCGCCTTCGACACGACCTCGCGGCTGCCCATCAGCTCGTCGACGACGACCGCGACGCGGCGCTGCTCGCCGCCGAAGCTCTCCGGCATGCGGACCAGGATCGCATGCACCGTTTTCTGGTCCGTCGGAATCTCGCGCGCGGTGCCGACCAGATCGGCCAGGTGCAGCACCCGGTAGTGCTGGCCACCGTATTCGAGACTCTCATCCTGACTGGACAGCAAGCCGTCGAGCCGCTCGCGCTCGACGCGGGTGATACCCTCGACGCTCGGCAGCGGCACCGCGAAGACCTCGCGCCCAGCGCCGACCAGCAGCGACTGCGCGATGGCCAGCGTCAGCGGCAGGCGGACCAGGAAGCGTGCGCCCTTGCCGACTTCCGACGACAATTCGAGGCTTCCACCAAGCTGCTTGACCTCGGAGGCGACGACATCCATGCCGACGCCGCGGCCGGCATCCTGGGTCAGCTTGCCCGCCGTCGAGAAGCCCGGCATGAAGATGTACTGCGCCGCTTCCTCGTCGCTGATCTGCGCGTCGGCCGGCATCAGCCCGCGCTTGATCGCGGTCGCGCGAATCGCCTGCATGTCCAGTCCGCGACCGTCGTCGCGCAACTCGATCAGCAGCTGCGTGCCTTCACGCCACAGCGAGACGTTGATGCGCCCCGCGGCCGGCTTCTGCGACTCGGCGCGCTGCGGCGGTGCCTCGATGCCGTGGATGACCGAATTGCGCAGCAGATGCTCCAGCGGCGCGGTCATGCGTTCGAGCACGTTGCGGTCCAGCTCGGCATCGACACCGTCGAAGACGATCTCGGCGCGCTTGCCATTCTCCATGGCCGTCTGCTGCACGACGCGCTGCAGTCGCGCGACCTGACGCGAGAACGGCACCATCAGCGTCCGCATCAGGCCTTGCTGGATCTCGGTGTTGATCCGCCCCTGCTGCAGCAGAATGGTGGTCGATTCGCTGGCCAGCTGATCGATCGAGCCGTGCACCGCCGAGAGGTCGCCGACCGATTCCGACAGCGCACGCGACAGCTCCTGCATGCGCGTATAGCGGTCCATTTCCAGCGGATCGAACTCGCCGGCGTAGCGGTCGGGGCCTTCGGACTGCCCCAGGCCGCGCGCCGCGATCTGCGCCTCGGTTTCGATATCCATCTGCCGCAGCTGGTCGCGCACGCGCTGAATCGCCTGCGTCAGATCGTCGAGCTGGGACTGCACGGCCGAGTTGTGCTCCTCCAGACGTGAGCGGTAGATCGAGATCTCGCCGGCCTGGTTGAGCATCGCGTCGAGCGCCTCGACCGGAACCCGCGCGGTCTCGCGGCGATGCGCGGCCAGTCCGCCCTCGGCGTCGTCGGGACGCCAGAACAGCGCCGGATCCCAGGCACCACCCACCGCCGGCCCGCCGCGCGCGGGCCGCGCGACCGGCTCCGCAGGCGCCTGCGTCGGCACCTGCGGCGGGAGCGTGATCGGCGGCGCTTCGAACGCCTGATCGAATGCGGAGAGTTCGTCGAAATCGAGCTCATCCTCGTCGTCGGCAACGGTGATCAGCCCGGCGTAGTCACCCCGCAGCAGGCGGTCGGTCATCTGCCGCAGCTCGGTGACCGCACCGGCGACGACATCGAGCGCGCCGGCATGCAGTTCGCCGGCATATTCGAGCCCCTCGATCAGCGACTCCAGCTCGTGCGCCGCCTGCCCCATCGCACTGAGGCCCGCCATGCGCGCGCCGCCCTTGAAGGTATGCAGCGCGCGGAGCATGTCCCGCGCCGGCGTGTAGTCGCCGGGCAGTGCCTGCCAGCGCGGCAGCGCGCCTTCCAGCACCTCCATCAGCTCCTCCGCCTCGGCGGCGAAGGTCTGGACCAGCTCCAGGTCGAAGTCGTCCGGCAGCGGCGTCGACCGCGGAGCCACCGCCGGCAGGGGTGCCTCCGCAGCCTGCGGGGGTTCCGCGGATTCGGTCGGCGCTTCCGCAGCGGACGTTTCAGCCGGCTCGGCCACCTCGGCGGCCGCGACGCCCTCCGGCAGGCCCGGTGCGGCAACCGGCGCCTCCACGCCACCCAACGGCTGCGTCAACTCGTCGAGCAGCGTCGTCACGTCCGGAACCATGCCGCGCTTCAGATCGTCGACCGCCATATGCAGGCCGTCGATCACACTCTGCAGCCGCCCGACGAAGCGCGCGTCCGCGGCGACACGGCCCAGCTCGAGTTGCTCGAACATCGACTCGAGCCGATGCGCGACCTCGCCGAGCGAGGTCAGTCCGGTCACCCGCGCACTGCCCTTGAAGGTATGCAGCAGACGATTGATGTCGGCAACGGCCGCGGCATCCCGCGGATTGCGCTCGAACGCCGACATCGACTGGTCCAGCCCTTCGAGCAGCTCCTCGGCCTCCGCCTGGAAAACACCGAGCAACTCGTCGTCGAGGGTCTCGGCCGTCGCCACCGGCGGCATCTCCACCGCCTCGACGGGTGTTGCCGCCTCACTCACCAGCAGATCGGCCACCGGCGGCTGGTCGGACTCGGACGGCTCCGGCTCCGGCTCCGGCTCCGGCGCCCGCCGCCGAGGCCGCTCC
>NPID01000003.1_pt1 | contig 59547 bp, 51 predicted proteins | sample 8637491 | NCBI WGS metagenome assembly NPID01 (sample SAMN07420843, study PRJNA396082) | bioreactor metagenome | isolation source: sample BA6 brine-fed electro-methanogenic bioreactor BA | place: Japan: Kochi | collected 2016-06-14 | reverse complement strand
TTGCTCTTTTAAAAGATTTTTTTGAACATCTAAGGCTTCTTTTATATTAGAAATACAGTTTATAACCACTTGTTTTAGTTGTCCCTCTTGACTTCTCATTATATAATGATTTTTTTCCTCTTGTGACAACTCTTCTAATCTTTTATCATCAACTATAATTTTTAGTTTTAAGCTATGGGCATTTAATTGAGGATGATATAATTTAACTACCTCATTAATTGAATTTAGAACATTAAATGTTTTTAATGGTTCATCCTTTTTGAAAAAATTTCTAAACTCATCAATTGTATCAGACATGTAGTTTAGTTGTTGCATCATCTCAACTTTTATCTCTTGCATATATTCTTCATCTAATTCATTGTGTTTATATGCAGATATCATATCTTGTACAATAAATCCTATAGAATTTAATGGTTGCCTCCATTGATGGGCTATTGCTCCTATCATCTCCCCCATAGAAGCTAGTTTTGACTGCTCTAGCAAAAGCATCTCTCTTTGTTTTGTTTCTTCTTCTAACTCTTTTATTTGTGTAATATCTTGACAAACACCGAAAAACTCAATTGGTTTATTCTCTTTGAAACTTACTGTTCCTAAAGTGTGTATATATTTTATTTTATCATCAACTACAATACGATATGTAATATCAAAAGTATTTTGTTTATCTAATGATTTATTTACTTGCTCATTTACATAATCTCTATCATCTTTATGAATTGTCATAATAAAATCATCATATGAATGATTAAAGTTCTTACTTGTCTTACCAAATATTTTTTTCATATTATCAGACCACTCTAATCTATTAGTTTTCAAATTATAATACCAATGTCCAATTTGTGCAATTTTTTCTGCTTCTTGTAGTTTTTCTTGTGTCATCACTTGTTTACTTATGTCATCAACAGTTGCAATAAAGTAATCAAACTGATTTTTATCATAATCAGAGAAGACACCCACAACAGTAAGTTTTACCCAAACAACTCTACCCGATTTTGTTATATACCTTTTTTGAATACTATAATTTTTTATCTCTTTATTTAAAACTTTTTTTACTAAACTTATATCTTTTTGTAAATCATCCTTATGAGTAATATCCTGAAAAGTTAAATTTATAAGCTCCTCATAACCATATTCAACAATTTCACAAAACTTTGAATTAATTCTCCAAAAACTTCCATCTGATAATACTAAAGCAATCCCTATTGAAGTTTCACTAAAAACATTTTCAAAAAGTTTTCTACTTTTTTGTTCTTTTGATAAATCCTGAATTGTTCCTATAAAATATTGTTTACCATCTATATCTACTTTAGTTACGGTTAATCCAATATTTATAAAAGAACCATCTTTATGTAATCCATATAGTTCTCTGTTGATATTTATAATTTTACTACGCATATTTTTATCATGTTTTTCAATATATTCATCATGTTTTGCATGGTGTGGTTCAGGAACTAAAATATTTATATTTCTTCCAATAAGCTCTAACTTATCATAACCAAATATTTTTTGTGCAGATTGATTAACCTCTTGAATAATCCCTTTTAAATCAATCAAAATAATTGCATCGGAAGTATTATCTAATATCGCTTCAATTTGTTTTTTTGTATCTTCTAAAGAGAAATTTATATCTCTTATTTTTCTAAAATTTAAATATAGTGTATATAAAAAAGGTAAAATTAGAAATACTACGGCAAAAGCAATTATTATACCAATAGACCAAGAATAGTTAATAAAAGTCAATATACTACTGTTTTCTCTTGGATTATATAAAATATAAAATCTACTCCCCCATAAATCCAACTGCTTTTTTATTGTCTGATTTAAAATATTTTCTGAAAAATAATCATAATATCTGACTTGATTTGTAAATTTAGACCATTGATACTCTTTTTTTTCATGGGTAATAAAAAAACCATTTTCATCTAATAAATATATATCAAAAAAAGAGGAATTAAACATATCCTCTAAAAATTTTGACATCTGATAGTTGATGATTAAAATAGCTTTTTTCTCATTTTTAATATATATAGGCATCCCTAATCTTACGGTAGGGTTAAAAGGTATCTCTATCTTTTTATTCTCTATATTTAGGTCTAGTTTCGAGATTCCTAAACTGTTTTTAGGTAACTTCATAAATTCTTGAAAATAATACCGATGCTTTTTATTTTGAAGCTCTGATTTTTCTACTATATAGACTTCATGATTTTTTTGATCTAACCTAAAAATCTCATCTCCTTCTAAATCTAAAATTCTCATTTGAATTATTAAAGAGTTTGATTTTGCTAAATTAACAAATAGATTTTGAGTGTTTTTTTCTATATTATTTTCTAAAAAGTTTGAAACCTCATCACTATTTACTAAGGTATAAAGTAGTTTATATCTTTCATTTTTAAAAGAGTTTAGTTTTAACTCTGTAATCTCATAATGGTTTTCTATCTGTTCTTTAAATGATTCTAAAATAGTTTTACTACTAAAATAATATGCAAGCAAAAACAAAAAAAGTGAAAGTGTTAAAAAAACAAGATATAAAAATTTTAATGGAGTAGTAATCAGTTTCATACATTTTCCTTATTTTAGATATTTAATACTAACTAAAATAGATTTAAAAAATATGAAATTAAAAGTGGATGGGGTAGCAGGATTCGAACCTGCGAATGACGGTACCAAAAACCGTTGCCTTACCACTTGGCGATACCCCAACAATATATGAAATTTTTGTAAAAAAAGTGGAGCGGGAAACGAGACTCGAACTCGCGACAATCTGCTTGGAAGGCAGAGGCTCTAGCCAACTGAGCTATTCCCGCAATAGAAAATACATTTAAAAGAGTAATTCTCTTTTGAGAAAAGAATTTTATAAAATCATTCCATAAAATAAGCTTAAATTTTAGTTGTTTCTAATCAAAAAAGCATCTCCTGAAATAATACAAACTTTTTTGCTATCTTCACTATCATGAATAATATCAACAGAAGTATTATCAGAATCTTTAACTAATAAATCCCCTGTTTCAATTGTAGTATAAGTGGATGAAGATGTATCACAAGATACAATATTTACTCGATTTTCAATATTCGGCTCTTGATTGTTATCTTCTGCACTTCCTCCACCTCCACCACAAGCACTAAGAAGAAGTGCTAGTAAGACTGTATTTAGTATAAATATTATATTTTTCATTTTCTTCCCCTTAGAATTGAATACTTTCATTTACTTGTGTTTTAGTAGATATCTCAACTAAACCATTATTTTCTCTAACATCTACTATATTATTTGGTTCAAAAGATTTTTCTTTTATTGTTTTCAAAGTTTTTATAAAAGAGTCATCCAGACAATTAAATTTATCAAATAAAGTAGTTGTTCTACCATTTATATCTGTATTAATTTTTGCGATAACATAATAATCTAAAGTTTGGCACATCTTAGTTTTTACAGAAAGATTTGTTTCTACCTCTTTTGTATCTTTTACAGTTGTTTTTGCACCTTTTATATTAAAGTTTGCATAACTATCAAAACTATTAGTTTTTACTTCATGTTTAGCATTTCCATTTGGATATGCAATCACTTCTGATGAAGTATTCTCATCTAATAAAACATCTGTTTGTACCTCTCCATCATCTAAAATCTGAGTTTTAGCACCTAATAATTGTATTATTGATGAAGTTTCAAATTTATCTAATACTAGTTTATGTGTAGCCCACCCATTTGAATTTGCATCAACTTTTATATCTAAAAGTTTATTATCTACATTTGTAAATTCTAAAGTTGTAGATATTTTTGGATTATTCTGTTCATCATATGTAATTTGAGTATTAGTTCCAGATATATTAAATATTGCTTGAGTAATAATCTCACCAATTTTTAATTTATGTTCTGTTTTTCCTTGTTTGTTTGTTTCAACTTCAAAAATTGTGTTATCTGATGGTTTATATGCCGTTACAACTTTATCATTTTCTATTTTTGTATTTGCACCTTCTAAATTTGATAAAGCTTTTGTTGTTTTTCCATCAACAGTTACAATATGTTCAATTTTTCCATCAAGTCTATTATTTACAATAATTTTAGTTTGTCCAACATCAACCTGTGTTGTAATAGAACCATCTTCCCCTTGACTAGTTCTATGGATATTCTTATCATCTATACTATTTTCAACTTCCATTGTAGAACTAATTTTATTATTCTTTGTATCAGTTATATCAACTTGCACAAATCTAATATTTGAAAAATCTACATCTACTTCATCAATAGTCTCATTAGAAGTTGTTAGTTTTACTCCTAAAAGATACTTTTGTACATCCACATATGTAATTTGATTTGTAGTTTTATCTTTAAATACTTTTGATGCTGTAATCTCTCCTGTATCTGAATCTATTTTAAAGTTTAATCCTTCTAAAGAGTTGTCTTGTTCATTACTATTTTCTAAAGCTGTTGTTGTATCCACATCTCCACTTGTATCTATTACTACAGTTGATCCAGCTTTATTTACTGCTACAAAGCTTGGAGTTTCTCCTTGTATATTTGTTATGGTTTGAATTGAACCATCACAACTTATTATACCAGTTACATTCGTATCAATAGAATTTGTATTTGTAAATACTCCTGTATGAATCACTTGATTATTTGAATTGATTTTTATAGATGCATTTGGTATTTTCATTATAGTTGTAGTAACTACTTCATTCTCTTCGCCTTTATTTAAATAATGTTTAGTAATCATATCACTACCATCAAATTGTATTTGAACATCATATTGACAAGTTGTTCCATCTGGATTTATATAAACTGGCGTTGATATAATCATATTATTATCAGGATTTGTTATTTCAACATCAGCACCAGGATTAGATACAAAAATGTTATGTTTTCCACCTGTTTGATTAAGATTTATATCAAGACTACCATCAGAGTTTATATCTATTTTACTATTTGGTTCATATATATTTATTGTTGTAGAACCATCACTATTATCATTTATATCTACAGGTTTACCTATTGGTGTAGTGATTTTTGTAGTTTTTGTATCTGTTGAATCTGATACTTTTTTAAATGTTGATGATTGGGTTCCATTTCCATTATCTATTGGTGTATTTGAACCATAATCATTTTCATCTAAATAGTTTGGTATTCCATCATTGTCATCATCCAATAAATATTCTACACTATCTAATTTACCATCTCCATCTGAATCTGTATCTTTATAATCAGGTATTCCATCATTATCAGTATCTCTTGGTGGAGCTTCATTTATACCCTCTTCTATATCACTTATTCCATCGTTGTCATCATCAGTATCCATAATATCTGGTATTCCATCATTATCACTATCATCATTTATTGGATTTCTTAAAACTTTTAAATTAAAAGCAGCCAAAGATGCTGTAGAATCACCACTATCTTTTACACTTATTATAATATTTGAAGTTATTCCTACATCACTATTTGTTGGTGTTCCTGACAATTCACCTGTAGTTGTATTAAAACTAGCCCAATTTGGTTTATTTGTTATGCTAAAAGTTAATATATCCCCAACATCTATATCTGCTGCTATTGGAATAAACAAATATGGTTCATCTTCAATCACGCTTGTTGTTGGTGTTCCAGTTATTGTTGGTATATCATTTATATTTACTACTTCTAAATTAAAAGAATTTAATGAAGAAAATTTTTCACCATCACTTACACTTATTGTTATATCTGTTGTAATTCCTACATCACTATTTGTTGGTGTTCCTGATAAAACTCCTGTTGTAGTATCAAAATTTGCCCAAGTTGGTTTATTTAAAATTGAGTATGTTAACTTACTATTTTCTACATCACTTGCACTTGGCTCAAAACTATATATACCATCTTGATCTATTGTTGTACTTGGTGTTCCACTTATTGTTGGAGCATAATTCACATCTATTACTTCAATGCTAAATGCAGCTAATGAAACAGTTGCATTTGCACTATCTTTCACACTTATTATTATATTTGAAGTTATTCCTATATCACTACTTATAGGTGTTCCAGAAAGTTTTCCTGTAGTTGTATCAAAGCTTGCCCAACTTGGTTTATTTACAATACTAAAAGTTAATATATCTCCTACGTCAATATCATTTGCACTTGGTATAAAACTATATGCTTCATTTTCATTTACCCTAGTATTTGGTGTTCCACTAATTGTTGGTGCATCATTTACATTTAATACAGTTAAATCAAAAGCAGCTAAAGATGTTGTAGCATCTAAACTATCTTTTACACTAATTATTATATTTGAAGTTGTTCCTATATCATTACTTGTAGGTGTTCCAGAAAGTTTTCCTGTGCTTGTATCAAAACTTGCCCAACTTGGTTTATTTACAATACTGAAAGTTAAACTATCCCCTACATCCATATCATTGGCGGTTGGGGTAAAACTATATGATTCATTTTCATTTACACTAGTACTTGGTACTCCACTTATTGTTGGAGCATCATTTATATTTACCACTTCAAGATTAAAACTATTTAGTGAAGCTACTGCATTTGCACTATCTTTTACTGTTATTGTTATATTTGAAGTTATTCCTACATCACTATTTGTTGGTGTTCCAGAAAGTTTTCCTGTTGTTGTATCAAAACTTGCCCAAGATGGCTTATTTACAATACTGAAAGTTAAAGTATCTCCTACGTCATTATCATTTGCAGTTGGAGTGAAACTATATAAACTATCTTGATTTATTGTTGTACTTGGTGCTCCACTTATTGTTGGAGTATCATTTACATTTGATACTGTTAAATCAAAAGCAGCTAAAGATGCTGTTGCATCTAAACTATCTTTTACACTAATAACTATATTTGAAGTTGTTCCAACATCACTATTTGTTGGCGTACCACTAAGTTTTCCTATAGTTGTATCAAAACTTGCCCAAGAAGGTTTATTTGTAATACTAAAAGTTAAACTATCCCCAGCATCAACATCATTTGCACTAGGTGTAAAACTATATAAATCAGATTCATTTACGCTAGTGTTTGGTACCCCTGAGATAGTAGGAGTATCATTTTGGGATATTACATTTATAGTTATTGTTTTTGATACAGGAGTATCAACTCCATTATCAACTGTTATAGTTACTGTCGTATTAGCATATGTATTGTTCTTCGAAGTCAAAGTTATTACTTTTGTACCACCATCTGCATTTGTTATATTTATAGGATTTGGTACATCATATATAGTTGTATCACTTGGTACTATTGTTATAGTTCCACTTGGTTGTGCTCCTAAATCTATATTTGTCAATGTAATATCATATGTACCAAAATCTTCACTAAGATTTATCTCCTCAGCAGAAATATTTGGAAAATCAAGTATTGCAGGCACTTCTATTTTAAACGATTTAATATCATTTAAACTTGAATCACTAACCATTATATCAACTGTTACTATACCAAACTTATTTGCAACAGAATCTATAGTTAATACTTGATTTATTCCGTCATAATTAGCAAAATTAATAGGATTTGTCCACCCTTGACTAAGAGTTATTATATTACTATTTGTAGAAGCTACTAAATTTAAGCTATCTTGATCTATATCACTTATTTGTATGTTTTTTGTAAAGGTTGCAAAATCTTCAGCTTTATTTTCATCTGTTAGATTTGTTATAATACTTGGTGCATCATTTATTGCATTTACATTAATCGTAACGGTATATGCATTACTATAATCTATCCCATCACTAACACCATATGTAAAATTTGTATAACTATTTCCAAACTCATTAGTTGTAGGAGTATATTTTAATTTTTGAAAATCTAAATCATTCTTTGAGATTGTATCATTGATATTTAATACAACTGTACCATTTTTTAAGATTCCTTTTGCAGGTAAAGATAAAATTTTAATACTATTTAGACTATCCCCTATATCACTATCACTAAAATCAAACTCATCTGTTATAAATGTATAAGCAGTATCTTCGTTAGTTGTAACTGCAAAATTAGATGAAGTAGGAAGAGTATTTGTAACTGTTAAATTAAATGAAGATAAAGAAGCAGTTGCATTTGAACTATCTTTTACACTAATAACTATATTTGAAGTTGTTCCTACATCACTATTTGTTGGTGTTCCTGTTAATGCTCCAGTAGTTGTATTAAAACTTGCCCATGAGGGTTTATTTGTAATACTAAAAGTTAAAGTATCTCCAACATCTACATCATTTGCTGTTGGTGTGAAGCTATAAGAATTATTCTTCTTAACTGTTGTATTTGGAGTACCACTTATTGTTGGAGCGTCATTTACACTTACAACTTGAAGATTAAAAGAAGATAATGAAGCTATTACATTTGAACTATCTTTTACACTTATTATTATATTTGAAGTTGTTCCTACATCACTATTTGTTGGTGTTCCTGTTAATTTTCCTGTAGTTGTATCAAAACTTGCCCAACTTGGTTTATTTGTGATACTAAAAGTTAAAGTATCCCCAACATCTATATCATTTGCACTTGGTGTAAAACTATATGCTACATCTTCATTTACGCTTGTTGCTGGTGTTCCACTGATTGTTGGGGCATCGTTTGTATTTGTAACTGTTAAATTAAAAGAGCTTAATGAAGCAGTAGTATTTGAACTATCTTTCACACTTATTACTATATTTGAAGTTGTTCCCACATTTGAGTTTGTTGGTGTTCCTGACAATTTACCTGTTGTTGTGTTAAAACTTGCCCAACTTGGTTTATTTACAATACTAAAAGTTAGAGTATCTCCTGTATCATCGTCATTTGCAGTTGGTGTAAAACTATAGGCACTATCTTCTGCTACACTTGTACTTGGTGTTCCACTTATTGTTGGGGCATCGTTTATATTATTTACTATAATTAAAACTTTTTTTGCATAAGTATTTGTACTACTATCGCCACTGTTATCCACAGTTTGGATTCTAATACTATAACTAGATTTACTCTCATAATTAGCTGATTCTTGAATATAAAGTTTAGAACCTGTGATACTAAACTTACTATTATCAGTATCTCCCTCTCCAGAGACTAATGAATATGTATGAGTATTAGCTGTATCTTCATCTACCGTTGTTAAATTTGCTACTAAAGCTCCTATACTATTATTTTCATTGATAATAGTGTTATCAAGTTTTACATTTGTTGCTTGGTCATTTATATTATTTACAGTAATAGTAAATGCCTCTTCATAATAGGCTCCCGCGCTATCAGTAACTCTAAGCCTTATGGTATAACTAGATTTTTGTTCGAAATTTGGTGATTGATTAATTTTTAAAGAAGTTCCACTTATTGTAAAATCACTATTATCATCTGCTCCCGTTCCACTAACTAAAGTATAAGTTGCTGTATCTCCACCATCACTATCTGTTGAACTAATTGTAGCTACAGTTGTATTTACCGATACATTTTCATTTATATTTTGACTACTTAACGATATATCTGTTGGAGCATTATTTGATGCAACAATATTTATGGTAAATGTCTGTGTATTAGTAGCATTTCCATCATCTACTAATAAAGTAACATTTTTACCATTTGTAGTTGCAGTAGGAGTTCCTTCTAATAAATAATTCAAACTATATTCTTCTATTGTACTATTATTATTTGTTGTATCAGAATCCCAATTTGAAACATATATTTTTCCATCAAAAAACTCTACTGCCATAAGATCATTAAAACTATTTGGGAAACTGACAGTAGATATAGTTTGATCAGTAGAATCTATCTTTCTAACTTTTCCATTATCTCTATCTGCTATATAAAGGTTTCCAAAACCATCGATTGACACGGAACGTGGAGACTTAAGTAATGCATTTGTAGCAAGACCCCCATCCCCTGTGTAATCTCTAGTATCAGAAGTACCCGCAACAAGATATTCTGTACTTTGAGGATTTGCATCATCCATTTTATAACGAACAACTGTCTCATCAAATATTCTAGCACCATATAAATAAGGGTCAGAATATGCCATACCAAAAATTTTATTATCAGAATTGCCATTAGTGAGAACTACTGAATCTTCTGTAAAACTATCTAGATTAACCTTAACCACATTATAAGTAGTTGCTACATATGCGGTATGTTGATCCTTAAAAACAATATCAGATGGATTATTACTTAAACTCAAAGTATTATTAAAACTTCCATCACTATTTAACTTTACAATCCTTTTATTCCCTGAATCTGTAATATAAATATACCCATCAGGTCCTTTTTTACATGCGTAAGGGGTACTTAAATTACTATAAAGAGTTGTGACATTTCCATTTACATCTCTTTTAAAGGCAATATTATCAACGGGGTCTGTTGAGTACATATCTCCATTTGTATCAAAATACATAAAAGAACTTTTATTTAAACTTGAAACAAAAGTACTATTTTCTGATACTGTGGTAGTTGAAAAATTGAGCCAAGAAGGCTTTGTAGTGGCTGTTACATTTAAAAGATCACCATCATCATCTGAAGCAGTTATATTGTAACTGTACAAACTACCTACTGTAGCAGATACAACTGGGTTTGAAGTTATAGTTGGTGCATCGTTTACATTTTGTACATTTATAGTAAAACTTTGCACACTTGTATTAGAACCATCATCCACTTGTAAAGTAACTTCATTGTTTAAAGTTCCAACATTTTCATTTGCAGGTGTTCCAGTTAATTTATAGTTTATTTGATACTCTTCTATTGTACTATTATTATTAGTTGTATCATTATCCCAATTTGAAATATAAATTTTTCCATCATAAAAATCTACAGACATCACTCTAGTAAAAGAGCTAGGAAATGTCACTGTAGTGATTGTCCCATCCGTATCAACTTGTCTTACTAATCCATTGTTTCTATCTGCGATATAAAGATTCCCAAAACCATCGAAGGTTAAAGAACGTGGAGCATCCAATTTTGCATTTTTAGCTTCTCCTCCATCCCCTTCATCACCATTTAAATTATCTTGACCAGCATATATTTCAGGACCACTACCAAAGTTATTCATATCATATCTAACTACAGTATGATTATATAACCTTGCAGCATATAGATATCCATCATATACAGCTAAACCAAAGTTCCAGTACTCAGAATCTGCTTCAGTTCCCTCTTTAGTGTTATAGACTTCTTGAGCACCAGCAGAAAAATTATCTAAATCTATTTTAAAGATACCAGTTTTTCCACCTATATAAGCATCATTATTGTTTATATCAAACGTAATATCACCCATAAATTCACCAATTGAAACTTCCCCTTGATAAGCAAAACTACTATTTAGTTTTATTACTCTATTATTACCTGTTCCACTATCTGTAATATATATATTTCCATCAGGACCAATTTTACAAGCATATGGGGTATCAAGAAGTGAGTTATTATTTCCTTCTGTATTCTCTACACCAAAAACTGTTTCAATAGTACCATTTGCTCTTCTAACAAAAGCTACTCTTCTTTCTGGGTCAGTTGAATACATATCTCCTGTTGCATTGTCAAAATACATAAATGATGTTTTATTTAAATTAGATACAAAATTTGCATTTGAAGTTGTAGTATTACTTATTAAATTAAGCCAAGAAGGTTTCGTAGTAGCTTTTAAATTTAACTTATCATTGTCTGCATCACTTAAAGTTACATTGTAAGTATACACAGAATCTTCAGTTGCACTTGTTACAGGGCTACTTGTAATTTGTGGAGTTGCAGCATATCCATAAACTGTACAAATAAAACTCAATATTAATAATCGTAATAATTTAAACATAATTAACCTCATATATCTTAGTTCTATTTATTTTATAATAAGGAAAGTCCCAATAAAGTCTGATTTTATTATTTAATTAAATCAGACTCAAAACTAACTTTATTTAGGTTATACTTTTATATGGATACAAAACAATTAAATAGATTAAAACAACTTAATTTACTTATAGTAGATGATAATCAAAACTATTTAGATAATATTTCAAAAGGTTTAAAAGATTTTTTCAAAACTATCCATATTGCTTCTACGTACGAAAAAGCAAAAGATAGTTTAAAATATAATCCACATATCATACTCCTTGATATAGAGCTAAATGAGTCAAGTGGTATAGAACTAGCAAAATATTTAAAAACTATAAACTTCCAAGGTTTTATTATATTTGTTAGTGGGTTTTCCCAAAAAGAGTATTTATTAAGTGCTATTAAATTAGATGTTGTTGATTATATTATCAAACCCGCTACTTTGCCACTTTTACTAGAAGCTTTTGAAAAAGTATTAGAAAAATTAGGGGATCATTTTTTTGATAAATTTATTATTGACGATAAGCTATATTTTTTACAAACAACACAATCTTTAATAAATGAAGATAGTGAGATCTCTTTAGGTGCAAAAGAGAGAAAGTTATTAATCCTTTTAATAAACAATATAGAAAAAGTTATTACAAGACAAGAAATAGAAAATGCTGTTTGGACAAATTCATATATGACAGATAGTGCTTTAAAAAATCTAATCTTGCAACTTCGTAAAAAAATCGGTAAAGATAAAATCATAAATATCCCAGGTGCAGGATGGAAACTGAAACTTAAGTAATCATTTTTTTAAAATTTAAAATAAATTTTACCCCTTTTTTTGTGTTGCTTACCTCAATTTTCCCAAAATATCTCTCTTCTACTATTTTTTTTACTATATATAAACCTATACCTAATCCATCTTTTTTATCAGTAACACTTTGTTCAAATATTTGTTCAATTGGAGTTAAAGATATACCACCTGCTGTATCTTTATAGATTAATGTTAAATATTCATTTGTATCATTTAGTTTCAAAGAGATTTTTCTATTTTCAACTTTTCTTTTTATAAAGGCATCTTGAGAATTTTTTAATAAAATTATCATAATATTTACAATCTCATCTTTTAAGCCATAAATTTCATATATTGATTTATTTACATTTTCATCATACTTAAAACTTATCTGTGTACCAAAAACTACACCTTTATATATAACAATAGAATCAGCAATAGCCTTTGTTAATAAAAACTTATCTCTTCTATTTTCATTTTTATATACAGAACTAAAAGCATCCAAAACTTTAGACATATAAGTTAATAATCTATTTGTATTATCAATAGATTCTTTTAATACCTCTTTATCAATAATTTGTTTATACTCAGTTTCCACTTGTATTCTTAAAATATTTGAGGATATTTCAGATAAAGGTTGCCTCCATTGGTGGGTAATCGCTCCTACTAGCTCTCCCATGTTTACAAGTTTTGATTGCTGTATAAGTAGCTGTTCTTTTCTTTCTTGGGATTTATTTAACTCATCAAAATTTTTAATCTCAAAATAGTTGTATGTGTATAATAGATATGAGATAATCCAAAAAGATAATAATAAAAATAAAAATCCAATATCACTAAATAATTTTTCATCTACAAGATATAAGATTATTAAACATATTGTAAAAAATATAGACCAATATATACCCTCTTTATATCCTCTAACTGAAAATACTGCAATGGGATAAGTTAATAAGATAAAAAATTCTCCCCTGTTTATATTTAAAAAAACTATTCCAACTAAAAATATAAAAGAGATGGCTAAACTAAATACTCTAGAACTAAACTCATAATTTTCCTCTTTTCTTGTTGTAAAAACTAACATAAATAATATACTTAAATAAATAACAAAGGAAAAGGTAATTATATAATTATTTATGTAATAAAAATAAAATAACATACAAAATGAAACTACAATTCCCAAATACAAATGTTTTTTTAATAGATTATTTTTATATTTCATAGTACTACCTTATAGATATTTACAAAAACTATTATTATACTGTTTATATGGTTATTTTAAAAATTTTGTTTGAAAATTATTATATTTATCTCTTAAATGGAAGTTTTGAAAAGAATTTCAAGATGAAATTCTTTAGTATAGTTTTTATTTAGATTTTATTTGTTCTTTTATAACGTTAAGTACTTTAGTTGAGATAGATATACCTGCTTTACTACATGCATCGAAAATACTCTCATTATTTTCAATCAGTCGCATAAAAACTTTTTCTTTATCTGTTATTTTTATATCATTTATTGACATTTTGATCCTTTCATAATTTTATTTAATAATTGCAATTTAAAAGGGGTGAGATATATTAAACTAGCTATTATGTATTAATTGGTTGCGGAAAGTGGATTTGAACCACTGACCTTCGGGTTATGAGCCCGACGAGCTACCTAGCTGCTCTATTCCGCGATTTGTAATTTTATACTGCCTAAACAGTGAGTTTTTTTGAAAAATCTCTAATAAGTAAAAAAACAGCTTTTATAAGTGGTGCGGATGAGAGGACTCGAACCTCCACACCGTGAGGCACCAGATCCTAAGTCTGGCGTGTCTACCAATTTCACCACATCCGCACAAAAAAGTCAAAAAAAAAGATTAAGTTGAAACAACTTAAATCTTAAAAAGTGGCACGCCTGAAAGGATTCGAACCTTTGACCGCACGCTTAGAAGGCGTGTGCTCTATCCAGCTGAGCTACAGACGCAATTATAATAAAAAATGGGGTGGATAATGGGGCTCGAACCCACGACCCTCGGAACCACAACCCGATGCTCTAACCAACTGAGCTATATCCACCATTTGTAAAAATGGTCGGGGCGAGAGGATTCGAACCTCCGGCCCCCTGGTCCCAAACCAGGTGCGCTAACCAGACTGCGCTACGCCCCGATACACTCACTTTCTTTTCAAAAAGTGGACGGAATTATACTATGTTTTTTACAATATGTCAAGGGCTTTTCTCTAAAAATAGAAATTTTTAGAGAAATTCTATTTTTAAAACTGAATAAGCCCATCAACTGGGGAACTTGCAGTTGCATATGGTTTTTTTGGAATTCTTCCTGCTTTGTATCCCATTCGTCCTGCTATAACTGCATGTTTCATCGCTTCTGCCATCATAATTGGGTCTTGTGCCTGTGCAATTGCGGTGTTTGTTAAAACAGCCTCTGCTCCAAGTTCCATAGCTATAGCTGCATCACTAGCACATCCAACACCAGCATCAACAATAACAGGAACAGATACTGCATCTTTTATAAATGCCACATTATATCTATTTTGAATACCAAGTCCTGAACCAATAGGAGCAGCAAGTGGCATAATAGCATCAGCTCCTGCATCTTCTAATCTTTTTGCAATAATTGGATCATCATTTGTATAAGCCATAATTGTAAAACCATCTTTTTTTAGAATATCACAAGCTTTTATAGTCTCAATAACATCTGGATATAAAGTTTTTTGAGCATCCCCAATAACTTCTAATTTAATAATATCAATCCCTGTTGCTTCTCTCATAAGTCTAAAAGTTGTAATAGCCTCTTCTGCTGTAAAACACCCTGCACTATTTGGTAAAAGTTTTACATTTGTATCTTTAAAATAATCTAATAGATTCTCTTCATTTGGATTTGTAATATTTACTCTTCTAATAGCAACTGTAATAAGCTCACTTCCACTTGCTAGTGTAGCTTCTCTTGTTGTTTGAAAATCTTTATATTTTCCAGAACCAACTATTAGTCTACTATTAAACTCATATTTACCAATCTTTAGAGTATCACTCATTTTTTCCTCCAATTTATTTCATATATTATTTGTAGTTTTTAGCTTAATAAAATTATTATCTACAGCTATCACCAATAAATTTTTTATAATCATTACTTACATTTTTAATATCACAAGATATAATTTCCGGTACATCATAGCTATGTAATTCTTTAATTTTGCTTTTGATTTTTTTGAAATTATCTTTTTTTGTTTTTATGCTAAGTAACACCTCATTATCTTCGCAAAACTCACCTTCCCACATATAAAAAGATTCAATTTCACTCATTTGAATACATGCTGCAAGTTTTTTTTCAATCAATATTTTTGCTATATTTTTTGCTTCATCTTTATTTGGACAAGTGGTTTGTACAATTATCAATTTCATAACTTTTTAACCTCTTCTACTAAATCAGAAGGGATTAGAGAGTAATTATTCTTTTTGTAGTTATTTGCAGCAAGTGTATGGGCTAAACTTGCACTTATTGCAGCATCAAGGGGATCATAACCTTGTGCTAATAACGAGGCAACTAAACCACTTAAAACATCTCCACTCCCACCTTTGCTTAATACAGCTGTACCAAAACTATTTATATATATCTGTTTATTTTTACCTATTAAAACATTTGCACCTTTTAAAAGCAATACTACATTTGGATATCTTTGACAAAACTGTTTTACATATTCAAATCTATTATTTTGTAGTTCATAAACATCTATGTTGGCAACTTGTGAGATTTTTAATAAAGAACAAAACTCTTTTGGATGGGGTGTTAAAACAACATTTTTATCCAAAGCTTTTAATATCACCTCTTCATGAAATAAATCAGCATCTATTATTTTAGGAATATCATTTGATAAAATCTCTTCTATCTCATGTGTTTCATAATTTCCTAGTCCCATACCAATAGCAATAGCTGTACAGTTATCTGTTATTTTATGTGTTTGCATAATATGGTATGGTAAATCAACACACTCATGACATATGGCACTTACAAGTCCTGCCCCAAATCCAAAAGCAGCTTTTGCTGCAATAACTCCTGCACCTTTTTTACAACCTATTACTACATTTAGATGTCCAAAACTTCCTTTATGGGAATTCTTTTTATCTCTTAAAGGAAGCTTCATATCCTCTTTATCAAGTAAATATATATCAGAAGAGGTTTCATAAACCTCTCTTTGTACTCCAAGATTAGCTACAATAATCTCTCCCACATAATCTTTTGCAATATCAGTATAAAGTGATGTTTTAAATGCACCCATAGTTATAGTAGTATCTGCAATAAATGCTGTAGAAGTAATTTGTCCAAGGTTATTTATACCACTTGGAATATCACATGAGAGTTTATAAGCTTTAATATCATTTAGTCTATTTATCAAATATTGAGTTTCTTCATCCAAATCTTTGTTTAATCCACTTCCAAAAAGAGCATCAACAACTAAATTACAACTATCAAACTCATCTTTTTCATAAGAGGTGTATTCTTCAAGTCCAATCAATCTTGCTCTTTTTAATTGCAGTTGTGCCATATAAGATTTTACTTCATTAGGAATGAAAAGTTTCACATCAAATTTTGGATATAAAAGTCTGGCAAGGGTTATGCCATCTGCTCCATTGTTTCCTACACCACAAGCAATTAATATAGAACTATTTTGATCAAATCGTTCTTCAATAAAATTTGCCATAGCATTACTTGCATGCTCCATGAGTAAATCTTCTGTTAATTCAAATTTTTCATAACACCTTTTATCTAAAGAGTTAACTTCATAAAAAACTTTTTGCATGTTCTCCCCTTTTATTTCTTAAACTTCCAACCCTCTTTTTGTAAAACATCTTTTATCTTCTCTTTTACATCACCTTGAAGTTCAATCCATTCTTCTTTTATAGCTCCACCACAAGCAAGCTTTTTCTTTAGTAGTTTAAGTATATCTTTTTTTTCATTTTCATTTATATAAAATCTTCCAACTAAAGTTACGGGTTTACCTTTTCTTTTTTCATATGTAAAGACTAATTGATGTTGCTCTTTTGGTATTATCTCATTACTATCATTTTTTTTCTTTTTATCCTCTTTTGATGTGTCATATACATCTCCATCAAGTTTTGCACCCATCTCAAATATCATTTTAAAACTCCTTTTAAAATGTCCCATTTTAAAAGGGACCTATCTTATTTCACTACTTTTAGCGTCATAGCAAAACTATAACTAAAGTAGCAAACCCTAAAGAGGTATTGAAATACCTTTAATTAAAATTTCTTTATTCTTGTTTGAATATCTATTTTTTCTATAGTTGTAAAATCTTTTTGTTTGTATTGTTCTATGGCAACTCTTCCTATCATAGCAGCATTGTCACTACAATATTTAAGTTCACTTAAAAAAAGTTTTGTATTAGTTTTTTTGCAAAGTTCTTCTAGCTGGGTTCTTAATCTTATATTTGCGCTTGCACCACCAACTATTGCCAAATTTTTAGGAACTTTTGTTTTAAAAAGTTTTTTTATTTTTTGCATGATATGCGCTACTGCTGTTTTTTCAAAACTTGCACATATATCACAAATATCTTCCTCTTTTAAACCATCTTTTTCTAACTTTTCAACTTCTAATCTAACGGCATTTTTTAGTCCACTATAACTAAACTCTATATTTGGGCTCTGTCTTAAAGGAACAGGAAAATCAAATCTATTTTCATCCCCTTTTAGACCTTTTTCTTGAACAATTGGACCACCAGGATATCCAAGATTCATCATCTTTGCAACTTTATCGAAGCTTTCTCCAAAACTATCATCTAAAGTTGTAGCTATCAGATTCATATCTGTTAAAGATTTAGCTTCAATTATCTGAGTATGACCGCCAGATACAAGTAAAATTGTCATAGGAAACACCTCATCTTTTTCAATAAAAAGTGAATAAATATGCCCTTTTAGATGATTTACAGCTATTAATGGTAGGTTTAAACTAAGACTTAAAGCCTTTGCCATAGTAACACCCTCCATAAGAGTAACAGAAAGACCAGGAGCATTTGTAACAGCTATTGCTTTAAGTTTTGGAAAATACTCTTTACACTCTTCAAGAATTTTTGGTAATGCTTCCACATGTAATCTTGCAGCTAATTCTGGAACAACACCACCATAAACTGAGTGTTGTAGCTCCTGAGATATTTTTTTATGATAGATTAATTTATTTGTTTCAATCTGGGTAATAGCTATTGAGCTATCATCACACGAACTTTCGATACTAAGTATCATCTATCTATTTTCCTCACACTCTTCTTCTCTATTTACCCAATCAAGTGCGCAATCAAGTTTTCCATATCCTGAAGCTGCGTTTATATGTCCAGCATCTTCTAAGATTTTCATACCAATATTTAGTTTTGATTGTAATCTAATAGCCTCTTCAACATTTATATATGGATCATTTGTAGATGTTGCCATTATTATCTCTTCTGCCTTTAAATCTTTAGGAATTGGATATGGGAAAAAAGTTTTTGCAGCCTCAAGCTCTTTATCTCTTACAGGAGCCACTAACATAAGTTTATCAAGTTTAATATCAAGCTCTTCACACAAATGAAACCATAATAGATTTGCTAATGAATGACATACAACTACAGTTGGTTTAAACTGTTCTATCTCATTTTTTACAAACTCTTTCCATTCGTTTAAGTCAGGATTATCTCTAGAAGGTAAACTAGGAAAAGATACTGGCGTATTTTGTTTTATTAAATCTATTGCTAAATGAGCTTGCCAATGGGGATAATCACTTCCTCCAAGTCCATGTAAAACCAAAACCCTTTTATTTTTCATCTAATTCATACTCCTTACACATCTAAATAGTTTCTTTTTATGTCTACTGTCATAATATGGCGTTCCACTTACAAAATACATATAATCAGCATAAAACCAAAGTGTTCGCCAGTGAGCTTTTATCGCCCAATATCCATCAGGTAGATTAAATCTAAAAGCTCTATTTATATAGTTTTTTTCATTTTTTTTATCTACTATTAAAACATATTCTTCAATATCTGGTAATCTCCAATTTGCATAACCTGCATGTTTTAATCTCTCACAATAAGCCTCTGCTTCTTCATGATTTAATCTAAGTTTTACATTCATAACATCATCAACCCACATTAGGTTGTTTTGATTATCTATAACAACTTTTAAATTTGAATCTCTTTTCAAATTTGCTGAAAATAGAAAATTAAAAAGCATTAAACACAGGAATAAATATCTCATCATTTATCCTTTATTTTATATTTTCCTTGTTGTAAACTATTTTTTACACTTTCATTATCTTCAATCATCTCTATTGTTATATTATACTCTTCTTTGAAAACTAATCCAACAAGTTGTTTACATTTTTTATCATTTTTTTCATTATGTGTTGAGTGTTCTTTCCACTCATCAAATTTTTTTTCGTATAAATCTACAATATTTTTTTCAAACTTTGTTCTTGTATAGATTAGATAAACCACTAATATCAAAAGGATTGTAAAGGGAATAAGCATATCAAAGCCCACAATAATTCCTTACCTCTTTATCTATCTCAAAAATATCTTCTACTGTTGTTGCTTTTGCATTATTAAATTTGTTTAATGCTTCTAAACTTATTTTTGATATATCTAAAAATCCTATTTCTGATTTTAAAAATTTATCTACTGCAACCTCATTTGCAGCATTTAAAACCACTCCTAAATCAAGGTTATTAAGTATCTCATCTTTTACTTCCCAAATTGGATATCTATCTTTTTGTATTTGTCTAAACTCTAAACTTGCAACTTCTATCAAATCTACTGGTTTTAAAATCTCTTCATCACAACGTCCAAGTATTGCATAAGCAATTGGTAACTGCATAGAGGCATTTGCGATATGTGCTGTAGTACTTCCATCTGTAAAATTTACCAAAGCATGAATCAATGATTTTGTTTCAATTATTGCATCAAGTTTTTTTGTATCAAAAAGCCATGCTGCTTCAACCAATTCAAACATTTTGTTTGTCATTGTTGCACTATCTATAGTGATTTTATTTCCCATAGACCAATTAGGATGATTTAGGGCTTCTTTTATTGATACATTTTTTAACTGACTAATATCATAATCTCTAAAAGAACCCCCACTAGCAGTAACTACCATAGAATCTATTTTTTTATCTTGTAATAAATACCACAATCCAAAATGTTCACTATCTATAGGTTTTAGTTTTGTTTGGTCTATAAATTTACCTGCAACTACTAATGATTCTTTATTAGCTAAAGCTATTTTCTTACCACATTTTATAGCTTTTAGAGTGGGTTTTAAACCCAAAAATCCAACTAAAGAGTTTACAACTGTTTGAGAGTTAGAGTTTTCAATTGCTTTTAATATCTCATCTTCACCAAAAGATACATCATGATGATTTACTTTATGTAAATCCTCTTTATTTGCAATAACTACTTTTTTGGGATTGAACTCTTTAATTTGTTCATTTAAAACTGTTATATTTGTTCCAGCAACTAAAACTTCTACATTTAGATTAAATTTTCTTGCTATATTTAGGGTATTTACCCCAATAGAACCTGTGCTTCCTAATACTATCACATTACAGCTCGTAAAATAACTAACATAATAACACCACCAAAAAGGTATCCATCAGTTCTATCTAAAATTCCTCCATGTCCTGGCAAAATATTCCCGCTATCTTTAACCTCAGCTTCTCTTTTTAAATAGCTTTCAAATAAATCCCCAAATACTGAAGCTAATGCAACTACTATTGATATAACAATACTTCCAAAAACAGATACGTTATCAATTGCAAAAATCACACCCAAAATTGTAGCAACTACAACTCCTCCAATAACACCCTCTATTGTTTTATTTGGACTTGTTTCACAAAATTTTGTTTTGCCTATAGCACGACCTGTAAAATATGCTCCAACATCTGCACCTGCAACTATCACTAATAACCATAATAATGAAAATACTGTATATTCATTGTATAAAGCTAATAAAAATAAAAATGAAGCAGTAGGATATAGAAGTACCATAAAAAGTTTTTTATCTAAGTTTTTAGTATAAGCAAGAATAGACCCATAAACCACTGCAAGAGCAAAAATTAAATCTTCAGGAGATGGATAAAAATAAGTACAAAACCATAAAGCTCCACTATACAAATATACTTGGTCACTTTTCATTTTATATAATTTCATTGATTCATTAATTGATATTACAAGTAAAGCTCCAAAAAGTAGCCACATAATAAAAAATGAGTCAATATAGCCAATGATTAAAACTGCTAAAATAAGTACTATACCAGTTTTTATCCTTGTTGAACTTGATTTAATTATTTCTGTCATATTAATTCCAAATTTTAGTATAAAGTTAGATTATACAAAAACTTGGCTTTTTTTATTATTTTATCAAATCCTAACACTTATAGTGGTGTATGGATTATATAAAACATTTGCTCCACTTTGGATTTTTACATTTCTTCTTTGGGTATAATCAACCAAATAGTTTCCACTATGATCTGCTGAAAACTTTGCACACAATACTGCTGCTTTTTCAATCACATTTTCTGGAATTGTTTTTTTACTATTTTGTACTATTACATGACATGAGGGTGCATCTTTTAAATGAAACCAAAAATCACTGGCCTTACTGTTTTCTAGTAAATAGATATTTTCCCTTTCACTTGTTCCTAACATAATTTTATAACCACTAAAAAAGAAACTTTCATAGTTTTGAGCTTTTTTAACTTTAGCTTGATTTTTTTGTTTTTTTGGATATAAAAATTCTATTTCATCAATACTATTTGAATCCTCAATATTTTTTATCATCCTTTTTAAAAATTCTATTTTTTCCTCTAAATTATCTTTTTCAATTTTTATGTTATTTGCTTTATGTTTTGCTCTTTTTGCCTTTTTGAAAAGTTCATTTGAAAAAGTTGATGCTGCAACTAAATGGTTTAGTTCTATTTCTATCTCATTACCAGAATAATCATATACTTTTAGTACTTTTTGATAAGGTTTAATCTGATGTAAATTTGCCAAAATTAAATTTGCTTTTTCATATAAACTATTTGATTCCTCTTCTAATTCCTCTTTTTTAGGTAATCCTTTATATGTAGTTTGCAATTTTTTTAGTTTTTTTGTAAGTTGAGAGATTTTTTGTTTTTTATAGTTAGAAAGATTTTTTTTCTCAATCTCCTCATAAACCTCATATAAATACTCTTCAATGTTCTCTATTTTTTCTATTTTTGGTACAAAGTTTTGTTTTGGTATCTCATCTAATTTTATTCCAACTTTTACTACCCTACTTGATGAATCTTCATCTATATGTCTTAATGCTTCTAAAATAGTTCTATTTTCATCAAGAATTACTATATTTGTATATTTTCCTGTAAATTCTAGTTGTAAAATCGAAGTAAGTTTTTTATATGAAGATGATGAACTAACTTTTATATTAATAATTTTATCGTCATTATATAACTCAATATTTTCTATTTTTGAGTTAGTAAATCTTCTTTGTAAAACCACATCAAATGGAGCATTAAAATCTCTTTTTGATTGAGTATCCCCATTTTTCTTATATACTAAACTGTTTCCTTTTGATAAATCAAAGTAGACTTTATTTGAATTATTAAATTCTATTATAATTGTATTTATATCAATTCTTTTTACAAGCTTTATATTATGGGCTTCTTTGTTTAAATAATTTATTATTTCTTTTAAGATAAAGTATTTCACGTTCTATTCACTTTTATTATTAAAATTTATAAGATATTTTTTATATTGATGTGTTATAATTATTATATCAGAATATAGATTAGGAGAAATATAATGACAAAATTATTAAAAATTGCAATGGCTGCTGGATTAGTTTTAGGTATTGCAACAACTACGGCATCAGCAGATCCAGTAAAGGGACAAAAACTATTTATTAAAAAGTTTAAAACAGCTTGTGGTTTTAATGGTGCAAAGTTTGCAGCAAAACATTCTCAGGATGAGTGGGAAACTATTATGAACAATGGAAAATTCAAAGAAGAATTAATCAAAATTTGTCCAAACGTAAAAGAGGAAGATGTAAAAGATTCTTGGATTCAACATATTTATGATTTTTCATACGAATATGCAAATGATTCAGGAAATGTTCCATCTTGTTAATCTCATTATATTAGGGTTGTGAAACCCTAATATTAGACTTTCTTATAATTATTTTAATATAGATTTATAATATTTTCGAATATATGAATTTATTATGAATATCTATTCAAATTTATACATTCTTAATCTTAATAGGATTAAAATTTTACTATACACATACACACAAAAGGATATACAATGAAAAAGTCATTAGTAGGTTTATTGACTTCTGCCGCTGTTTGTTCTTCTCTTTTTGCAGGAACTATTTCAAATGAAGAGATGATGAAACAAATTGAAGCTTTAAAAGCACAAATTACAGCACTAGAAAATAAACTTAATCAAACTCAAGGTGGTAGTGATACAACTGATGCAAGATTTAAAAAACTTGAAAAAAAAGTTGCTAAAAACTATGAAAAGATAAATGAAGTGAAAGCTCATGATGCAAATGACAATATAAAATGGGATGTTGACTTTAGAACTCAAGTTGACAATATCCAATACAAACATGCATCTGGTGCAAAATCAAAAAACAATGCTTTTATGTCAAACAGATTATTGTTAGGTATGGCTTATCAAGCAGACAAAAACTCAATCTTCCAAGGTTTATTATCTTATAACAAAGCCTATGGAGATACTGCAAACCACTCTCAATCAAATACAAACCCAGGATATGCAGACTTTGATTGGTTAACAAATGAAAATGCTACAGATAATACTGTAAAAGTAAAAGAAGCATACTGGTTATATAAAAATGACGCACTATTTGGAAACAAAAATATTCCATGGGCAGTTTCAGTTGGTAGAAGACCATCAACAGATGGTTTAGGAATCAACCTAAGAGCAGATCAACCAAGAAAATCTCCTTTATCTCATACAGTAAATGTTGAGTTTGATGGAATTAGTGCAAAATTTGATTTAGATAAAATCACTGGAGTTCCAGGTATGTGGTGGAAATTTTGTGCAGGTAGAGGGTTATCAAATGCAAAACCAAGATTTCAATTTGATGGTACAGACTATGCAAATGATGATACAAAAAATCCAAACATAGATATGGCAGGGTTTATTTTTGTACCATATGATGATGGTCAATATTCAGTTCATACAAACTTTGCAAGAGCTTGGAATCTAATTGGATATACAGGTTCACAACTTATGTCTTATCAAATGGCTATGATGTCTGCTTCTACTCCATCTCAACAAATGGATGCATATGGTAATTTATCATTCCAAGATGTTGGAGATATGGATTTAGCTACTGTTATGTTTAAAGTAGATGGTATTGGTGATGGAATCTCTGATTATTTAGATAATACTGTAGTATTTGCATCTGCTGCTATGTCAAAAACACACCCGAATGCTTTAGGTATGTTAGGTTCAACAGATTCTGAAACAGGTCATTCATTTTGGTTAGGAGTAAATGCTCCATGTCCTATAAGTCCTAATGATTCTAGAATTGGTATTGAATGGAACAAAGGTAGTAAATACTGGAGATCTATGACTTATGGTGAAGATACTATGGCTGGTTCTAAAATTGCAGCACGTGGTACGGCATGGGAGATTTATAGAAATCAAAAAATTACTGATGCTTTAAGTTTTGGATTAAGTTATACTTATATCAAATATGATTATACAGGAAGTAACTCATTCTTTGGAGCAGAAGGTGCACCTATGTCTATGAGTCAAGCTGTAACAATGGGACAAGACCCAGTTAAAGAAGCTCAAGATATAAAAGCATACATGAGATATAGATTTTAATAAAAAGGGAGTTTAAACTCTCTTTTTATCTAAAAGAAAATCTATCAACTCTATAAATTATTTTTTCTGCTATCTCTATCATGGAGATATTTAGTTTTTTAAAACTTTCATCTTTTATATTTAACAATAGTTTATCATATACATTTCCATATGGATATATTGTAAAATAAATATATTTTTTTGATTTACTCTCTTTGTCTAATTCTTTAAACCATACAGCTAATAATGAAAAATATAACATTGCTGGATTAAAAGGTGTACCCTCTTTTAGTTCCAAAGATAATTGTTTATTTATAAAATCATAAGTATCTAAAATTGCTCTTATTCTGTAGTGATTTGAATTTTTTATATAATATTCATTTGGAAAAGTACAATTTGTCATTTGTTTGTACATATCATCCGATATTTTATTTATATATTGATTAATCTCATCATCAATATCAAAAAAGTTTTCTTCTTTATCTTTATAAGAAGAGATCAGATCTTTACAAAATAATAGTATGGCTTCTGTTTTTATTTGAGACAAGTTTAAAATCATGATTTATTTTAACAAATTTTTTTAAAAAATAACATTCAAAAAATGAAAAATGAAACATAAATTAAGAAATAGTATATTTTTTATGAAAGTATAAGAACAAATTTAAGTGCTTTTGCGATAAAATGTAAGAATTTTAAACAATTTTTATATAAAAAACATTAAAAAAAGGAAATTATTGGAACCAATTGGTATTTTGAAAGATGGTCAAATCTATGACCTTCAAACTGCAGAGGCTTTAAACTTAAGTGGAGATGAGATTAAAGCTGATAACTCGCCACAATCTCTAGAGATACTTCGACACTCTTGCGCTCACTTAATGGCTCAAGCAATAAAAGAGCTTTATCCAGAAGCAAAATTCTTTGTTGGACCAGTTGTAAAAGAAGGATTTTATTACGATTTTAAAGTAGGTGAAAAAATCTCTGATGAAGATCTTCCTAAAATTGAAAAGAAGATGAAAGAACTGGCAAATGCAAAGTTAAATATAGAAAGATATGAAGCTACAAGAGAACAAATAGAAGAAAAATTTGCAAATGATGAACTAAAACAAGCTGTATTAAAAAATATAAAAGATGATACCTTAACATTATATAAGCAAGGTGATTTTGAAGACCTATGTAGAGGTCCACACGTACCAAATACTAGAATGATTAGAAGTTTTAAACTAACACGTGTAGCTGGTGCTTACCTTGGTGGTGATGAAAAAAATGAGATGATCACTAGAATTTATGGTATTGCATTTTTTGACAAAAAAGAATTAAATGATTATATAAAAATGCTTGAAGAAGCTAAAAAAAGAGACCATAGAAAACTAGGTACTGAATTAGAGCTTTTTACTTTTAATGATGATATAGGAGCTGGTCTTCCATTATGGTTACCAAATGGTGCAAGACTTAGAGGAAAACTTGAACAACTTTTATATAAAGCACATAGAATAAGAGGTTATGAGCCTGTTCGTGGTCCAGAGATTTTAAAAGCTAACCAATGGGTAAAATCAGGTCACTATGCTAACTATAAAGAGAATATGTACTTTACAACAATTGATGAACAAGAGTATGGTATCAAACCTATGAACTGTGTTGGGCATATTCAAATCTTTAAAAATGACTTAGTATCTTATAAAGATTTACCAAAGAAGTTTTTTGAATATGGAGTTGTACATAGACATGAGTTAAGTGGAGCTATGCATGGATTATTTAGGGTAAGAGAGTTTACTCAAGATGATGCACATATTTTCTGTTTACCTTCACAAGTAAAAGATGTAATTATTGATGTTTTAGAGTTTGTTGATAGTTTAATGAAACTATTTGACTTTAAATACGAAATGGAAGTTTCAACAAAACCTGAAAAAGCTATTGGTGATGATGCATTTTGGGAAGCAACAACTCAAGGTATTATGAATGCACTTGATTCAGAAGGTCTTGAATATGGTATCGATGAGGGTGGAGGAGCATTTTATGGTCCAAAAATCGATATTAAAATCTTAGATGCTATTGGAAGAAAATGGCAATGTGGTACAGTTCAAGTTGATATGAACTTACCTTCAAGATTTGAGATGGAATATATCAATGACAAAGGTGAAAAAGAACAACCTGTGATGATTCACAGAGCTATTCTCGGTTCTTTTGAGAGATTTATTGGTATCTTAACAGAACACTGTGCAGGTGAGTTTCCATTTATTATTGCACCAACACAAGTTATTTTTGTACCAATTGCACAACCACACGTAGAGTATGCAAAAACTTTACAAAAAGAGTTGTTATACAATGATATAGACTCTAAAATCTTTGATATGAACGAAAGTTTAAATAAAAGAATTAGAATGGCAGAAAAGCAAAGAGTACCAATGATTGTTGTAATAGGTGATGAAGAGGTTGAAAACCAAGCAATCGCTTTAAGAGATAGAAGAAAAAGAGAACAGTCTAATATGAGTAAAGAGGAATTCTTTACAATGTTAAATGATTTAAAAACAGGGAGTAAAATTTGAGTAGAGACAAGAAAAAAAATGATGTGATAATGAATGAAGATATCACAGTAAAAGAAGTTAGGTGTATGAATGATGATGGAACTAATTATGGAATTATTTCAACAAGAGATGCTCAAGCAACAGCAGATGAGTTAGGACTTGATTTAGTTTTAATAGCACCTGATGCAAATCCACCGGTTGCAAAAATCATGGATTATGGTAAATTTAAATACCAACAAGAGAAAAAGAAAAAAGATGCTAAGAAAAAACAAAAAGTAATAGTAGTCAAAGAGGTGAAATTTTCTGTAAAAATTGCAGAAAATGATATTAACTATAAAGTTAAACATATTATTGAATTCCTTGAAAAAGGTTATCATGTAAAATGTAGAGTATTCTTAAAAGGGAGAGAGATGGCCCATCCAGAAGGTGGAGTTGAAGTACTTGAAAGAGTATGGCCAATGATTGAAGAGTATGCTACAAGAGATTCTGAACCTAAACAAGAGGGAAGATTTGTAAATATGAATGTTGTTCCAAAAAACGAACATCATAAAAACTAGTACCTAAAATCTTTTATAAGAAAAGAGTCTCTACCTCTTTTCTTCTCCCCTTGACTAACTTTATTTAAACTTTATTAAAGCTATTTTTAAGTAAAATCTCAAACTTTTTCATAAAATAAAATGGAAATGCAAATTTGTTAGAAAGGAATCCACAATGCCAAAGATGAAATCAGTTAGTGGCGCTTTAAAAAGATTTAAAGTAAAAAAGAATGGTTCTATTAAAAGAGGATCAGCTTTTAGAAGTCACATCTTAACTAAAAAATCACAAAAAAGAAAAAGAGACCTAAGAGGTCCTCAAACTGTTGCAGACGTAGATACTGCAAGAGTAAAAATGATGTTAAACAAAGCGTAATAAACAAAAAGTTAGTTACATAGTCCCTCCACTTTTGTGGACAAGTTCGATTAAACAATCGACACCTATTAAAAAAAATACGGTAAAGAAAGGAATAATATGCCTAGAGTTAAAACTGGTGTAGTAAGAAGAAGAAGACATAAAAAAGTTTTAAAAGCTGCTAGAGGTTTTTATAGCGGTAGAAGTAAACACTTTAGAAAAGCTAAAGAACAATTAGAAAGATCTTTAGTATATGCATTTAGAGATAGAAAACAGAAAAAAAGAGATATCAGAAAGCTTTGGATTATCAGAATCAATGCTGCTTGTAGATTAAATGATATTAACTATTCAAGATTTATGAATGGTCTTAAATTAGCTAATATTGAATTAGATAGAAAAATCTTAGCTGATATGGCTATGAATGATGCGGAAGCATTCTCTTCATTAGTAGCTAAAGCGAAAGATGCATTAGCAGCATAATTTATAATAAATTTGCAAAATAAAAAAGGGTTTGAAGTTTTAGACTTCAAGCCCTTTTTTTTTTGGTTTGAGATTTTATACTCAAATACTTTTAGATAGTTTTTATTGTATGCATCTGTCTTGAGGAGTGACACTCCTCGCTTTTTTCTTTCTTAGTTGTAAGAAAGAAACAAAGAAGCAACCAGACGCGTTGTTGAAGGCAAAGCTACCTTCCACTTTTTATTTTTTTACTGCGTTGCGGGACTCGCTAAAAGAGTGAGTTAGTCACTCTTTTTTTACGCTCAAACACGTCCTCACTTTTCACCGTAAAAAAAGAAAAAGTTCCAGCTTCAACAAAGTCTGGACAAATTCCTAGCTACAAACTTTTTGATGTAAATTGAGTATAACACCAATTAAAATAAAATGGTACAAAAAAATGCAAAGGTCAATTTCCCCTTTTCCCGCATTTGAGAAGCCAAGTGTTTATTTATCTCTTTTGAAAACAAGTGACTAAACTGTTTGAAGCGTTAAGAAACGTTCTGGGAGAACGTTTTAGCAAGTTTTTAGCCACTCAAAAGAGATAAATAATAAGCGAGGGAACCTTCGGCTTCGAAACCTGTGGGATGGTTTCTTTGCTACTTTCTTTTTCACAAAAGAAAGTCGAGAAAACCAAGACGTACAGTAAAAGTTTATTTACACTCAAATATTTTGATAATAGTATAACCCAAAACACAACACACTATATTTATCATTTTGTTAAACTATCAAGATTTTCACTCAATAGTCATACAAAATGATAAGATATTACGGATATATGTTAATAATCTAACATATAAAAGTACATATTTATTTACATTATTTTATATTTTATTGAATTTTGACTATTTAAGGCTTATTTGAGTTAATATCTTTACATTTTTGATGTTAAGATATTAGATGTTTTTATATATTATTTATATATAATGTATTACTAATAATTAGTTATATGCAAAGGAAAAAAATGAATTTTAAAAATATATTAGTTTTTTTATATTTAATTAGTTGTAGTTTACTTAATGCAAATACTCAGATATATTATGGAAAAATTGATTTTCATTATCCAATTACAATGAAATTAACATTTAATGATGATCATAGTATTAATGGGCATTATTTTTACAATAAATGGAAGAAAAAAATAGAACTTATTGGAACTTACGAACAAAACAACTTTTCAATGAAAGCTGGCAGCGAAACATTTACAGGAGTTTTCTCGGATAAAAAAATATCTGGTAATTGGAAAAACTCTTCATCTTCTATGGGATTTTATGGATATTCCGAAAAAAGTATTAATCCATTTGAAGATAATAAACTCACATGTGAAGAAATGAAAATGTATCCTGAACAAATTTTTAATTATCAACATGGAATAGATTTGGGTTCAGGGTATGGTTCTCCTATTAGTGTTGATTACGGGTGTGAAGGAAGTTTAGAGACTTTCGAATTCACAAAAAAACTATATTCGATTGCTGAAAATATTAGAAGCGAACGATCAAATCGATGTTCAGGTAGTATTATTTACGCTCATTGGAGATACTATCACTTTGATTTATTAAAAGCAGGATTGATACCTGAGTTATATACTAAGCACTCTATTCAAGACGAAAAAGATTCTTATAATGTTTATCGAATGTATAAAAATCAAAAAAATTATTTTGCTGTTTGGGGACATTCAAGTTTATATAACTATGAACTGTATAAAAACTTTTGGAATGAATATGATAAAACTTACCCGTTGTTAGTTAAACACTATGAAAAATCTTTTTCAGTAACAGAAAAACAAGCTGAGCAATATGCTAAATATTCTTTAAGGGAATTTGTACTGAATGCTGCAGGATCATTTCAATACGATTATCAAGGTGGACAACCTGATTTAACTTTAATAGAAAAAATGATGATAAATCCAAAAACCACACTAGAAACATTACACAATGAACTTCAACAGCAAGTTTCTAAAGAAGAAATGAATCAAGGATTAAAAGTAGCCATTCTTTATGATAGAGACCTTAGCATTATTGAATATTTATTAAAAAATGGTGCTAATATTAATTCTGGAGATGAGTCAGCATTATTTTTTGCATTAAAAAATAAGAAGTTGTTTACATTTCTTTTGGAAAATGGAGCTGATGTTAATTACAGAAATTCTTTTGGGAAAACCGTTCTTTACTATGCAATAGAGCTTGGTGATATAGACATAGTTAAAATATTAATAGAAAATGGAGCAAATCTAAACAATACTTATATTGATGCTGAAACTAGAGATGATTGGAACAGAGATATTCCATTTTATCAATCATTATGCTCACTAGAACATACAAAAAGAACACCTTTAATGCATGCTGCCCAACATAGTGATGTTGAGATGTTAAAATATTTAATATTAAAAGGTGCAAATAAAGAAGCTATAGATGAAATTGACTATAATGTTTTAGATTATGCTCACATGGAGAAAAAAGAAAAAAACATTGCCTATTTAGAATCAATAGGTCTTACAACAAAACGAACATATTGGTAACGACAATAAACATATAACAAAACTTTGGAGAGAAATAAGTAGCCTAACGGCAACTTATTTCTCAATTCAACCGTTATTCTAATCAAACACTCTTAACCTTCAACTCCTTAACCCTCTCAAAATGCCTAACATTATTAGTAAAAAGCTCTTGCTTATTTGCTATAGTAATAGAAGCAATCATCAAATCCATATCTGCAATTATATTCCCCTCTTTTTTCAATCTTGCCTTTAATTTAGCAAAAATATGAGAAGAGTTTTCATCAAATTCTAATATTTTAAAATTTTTCAAAAAAGGTTCTATCTTTTCTAGATTTTGATTAACTCTTGATGAATTATAAGCACCATAATATAACTCTGTATAATTTATTCTAGTAGTATATAATTCATCTGTAGGAATACTTAATACCTCATCAACAATCTCTTTTTTACCTTTTAAAAAGTAGATTAGTATATCGCTATCTAAAACCATATTAGAAATCCAGACTAAACTCTTTTGAATTTTTATCTTCTTTTATAGCCTTTAGAATCTCTTCTGAATCTGTTGAGTTTAATGTTCCTGCAAATTGTAGGAGATTATTTTGAGATTTTTTATTATCTTGGGAAAAAAGTTTAATAGATTTTTCAATTATGTCTGTTTTTGTAGTATGCAACTCTTTGCTTAGCTGCTCTAATGTTATTATAATATTTTCATCAAGTCTTATATTAACTGCTTTTTTCATAATAACTCCTTTTTATTTATCTTTACATATTTTATCTAGATTTTATATTTTTGTAAAGATAAAAAAGGAGAGTTTTATAATCCCTCCTTTTTAAATCTACTCTAAAGGCTCATTAACAGTAATCTTACACTCTTCACCTTTACAACTAACATTTGCATCAAAGTAATAGATTTCACTAATATCATATTTCGCATTTTTTAGTTTCATCCATGCATCAATAGATCTACCACCTGCTGTACAATTAAACACTATAGTTTTGCCTTTTGGTAATTTTGCATAAAACTCATTTACTTTTAGTTTTTCTGCTTCTATGTTTATAGCACCTTTTATATGACCTGCTTTGTACTCTTCTGGGCTAGTTACATCAACTATTTGGATAAATGAAGGTACATTTCCCTCTTTTATATATTTTAGTAACCACTCACCATCTACACTACCTTCATCAACTCCTAGTTTTAAACCATTTTTACTCATTGTTGCTTTTTTAGGTTTTTCACTTTTCATCATTCCAGAAGCTTTTGTAGTTGGTAGTTTTTCTTTTTTCCATTGAGGAACTCCTCCAGCGAAAACAGATACATTTTTGTATCCCATAGATACCATTTTTTTAGCTACTTTATGTGATTTTGCGCACTCAAATCCTCCACAAAATACAATAACTTTTTCCATTTGATGTACTGGAAATCTTCCTTTTAATTCATCAAGTTGTGTATCAGGAATTGCAATTGCTCCAGGGATTGTTTCTTGTAAAAATTTTGCATATGGTCTTGCATCTATTAAAACTGCACTGTTGTTTTTATATGCGGCACGTGCAACTGCAATATCAACCTCTACATAAGTTTTTTTACTCCATTCAGGTTCCCCTGCTTGATATAATTTTACATTTGTAAAACCATCTTTTTTTAGCATATTTGCTACTTTTGGAGATTTTCCACACTCCCATCCCCCACAAAATACTATTATCTCTTTATTTTTAGGAGTATCTTTTAACTGTCCAATATACTTATCATAATCTGTATCTGGAATATTAATAGATGTTGGAATTGTTCCTTTGATAAACTTTGCATTTGGTCTTGCATCTACTAAGATAACTTTTGCGCTTTTTTTAGTACCTTTCCCAATTACATTTTTTACATAATTAAAATCTACAACTTGTAATTTAAATTTCTCAATCATCATTTGTACTTTTGCAGATGGTTTATCCATCATAGGAGTACTTTGTGAATTTGCTAATGAAACTGTAGTCAATAAACCTGCTACTACTAAACTTGATAATATTTTTTTAACTAACATTTTATATCCTTTAAACTCTTCCAGATAACATTCCGTATTGTGTCATTGGTTTTAAAATATACGCTTTTAAAATCCACCAAATATATCTCTCTTTAGTTGGGTCTAGAGGAAATGAAGGTGTAGGTTTCATACTCCAATCAAACTCTGCTAGCATAACAGTTCCAATACCTGTAATAATAGGACATACTGTGTACCCGTCATATTTTGCTTTCATCTCTTTACCTTCCATTAAGGCAATAAGATTATCAACCAATACTTTATATTGTTTTCTTACACTTCCTCCTGTTTTTCCTAAAGGAATTGCAGCAATATCTCCAAGTGAAAAGATATTTTCATATTTTACATGTTGTAAAATATCTTTTTTTACAGGAACCCATCCTTTTGCTGAACCAATAGGTGAATTTCCTATTTCTGGTGCCGCTTTCATTGGTGGTGCAATATGTAAGAAATCGTATGGAACCTCAACTCGTTCACTCTTTTTGATAATATCGTAGTCTTCAATATCTGGATCATAAGCACCCTTTTCTTGCCAATGATGATTAAATACTGCTACTTTTTCTTTTAGATTTACTTCTACTAGATTATGAGCATATTTATATTTCATATTTCTTACTTTATATTGCTCTTTAATTGCATCCTCATAAGCTTTTACACCAAACATTTTTGTTCCATTTGGATAAAATGTCATATCTACATTTTCTCTAGCTTGTTTTGATGCTTCGTTTAATCTTGCATCCATTAAATACATAATTTTTTTAGGTGCTCCACCACATTTGATTGCTGTATCTGGATGACTAAATACGGCATTTAGTTTTTTACCACTTTTAGCTTCTTCAATTGTTTTTTGCATATTTTCCCAAGTAATTGTAGCAGCATTTGTATTATAAATTGTACTTGCCCCTGAACCTTTAAACATCTGAATTATTTTGTCTTTTTCATCTTGAGTATACACATCACCTAACTCTTCTAAGCCTTTAATTTTTGAAAAGTCAAGAGTTAAACCAGCAGCAACAATTAAAAAGTCATAAGAGATTGTATCCCCTTTAGAAACTTTTAGAGTATTATTTTCAGGATTAAACTCCACTGCTTTATCTTCAATTAGTTTTACGCCAGTAGGTACAAAATCTTTTAATTTGTACATTACATCTTCTTTTGTATATAAACCTGCACCGATAAAAGTGTTACCAGGTTGATAAGAAACAGAATTTGCATTTGGTTCAATAACTGTTATATCTGGAGTTGAAAGTGCGTTTGTAAGTCTTGCAGCGGTAGAAATCCCTGCTAAACCTCCTCCTACAATCACTATTTTTGCTTTTACATCGCTTGCATATAGTTTTGAAGCTTCAGCTTCATTAGGACTAAGAAATAATCCAGCCCCACCAAGTCCTAAAAGTTTTAGAGCATCCCTTCTGGATATCCCATTTTTTTTCAATTCATTTTCAAATTCATTGATTAAGTTTTTATCATGCATAGTCATATCTTCTCCTTCATATCTATATAATAAAATTATATAACTATTAACTTTAATTATTATAATATGTTATCAAATATGAGCATTTATAAAATAAATAATTTATTAAAAAAACTATTATTACAAATTGATTTCAATGAAATGTGGATAAAAAATTTTATTTTTTTATAAGTCTATAAATCCCTCTTGGAATCCATAATAATAAATAGATAATAAAAGTGAATACTAAAGGATGTATAAAGCCAATCCCATAAGCACCGGCATGTGATAGATTATTTAAGTGTTCTATTGGTACCGATAAGAACTCTTTATAGTGCATTGAAAATGATAAAAAAATAAAGAGTGATACAAAGATATAAATTTCTCTCATAGACTTATTCTAAATAAAAAGAGCTTTTGCTCTTTTTATTATGCTCTTCCAGCTAATAAGCCATATTGAGTCATTGGTTTTAGTAAATAAACTTTCATTAACCACCAAATATATCTCTCTTGTGTAGGATCAAGAGGGAAAGATGGAGTTGGTTTTTTGGTCCAGTTAAACTCTGCTAACATAACCTTTCCGATATCAGTGATAAGTGGACATACAGTATAACCACTGTATTTTGAAGTCATCTCTTTACCTTCCATTGCAGCAACTATATTATCAACTAATACTTTATATTGCTTTCTTACACTTCCACCTGTTTTTCCCATTGGAACAGCAGCAATATCACCTAGTGCAAATATGTTGTTATATTTTACATGTTGTAATGTTTCTTTATTTACTGGAACCCAACCTTTTGATGATCCGATTGCAGAATTTCCAATCTCATCGGGAGCTTTCATTGGTGGAGTTATATGCATAAAATCAAATGGAACTTCAACATTTTTATGTTTTTTAACTACTGCATACTCTTCTAAATCTGGATCATATTCACCTTTTTCTTCCCAGAAGTTATCAAATGTAGCAATCTTCTTATTTAAATCAACAGCTGTTAGATTGTGGTTATAGTGCCATTTCATATCTCTTGCTTTAAATTGATTAACAATAGCATCATGATACTCTTTTACGCCAAACATACTTCCACCATTCGGATAAAAAGTTAACTCTGCATTTTTTCTAGCACCTGCTTCATTCAATCTTGAATTTGTAAGATACATAATTTTTTTAGGAGCCCCACCACATTTGATTGAAGTATTAGGATGAGTAAATACCCCTTGAACTTTTTTACCAGATTTTGCTTCGTCTATAAACTTTTGCATATTTTTCCAAGTTGCAACTGCACCATCTGTGTTATAAATAGTTGATACACCAGTATCACCAAATACTTTTAAAATTTTTGATGCATCACCTAAAGTATAAGCCTCACCTATCTCTTCTAAACCTTGAATTCTTCCAAAATCTAGTTTTAATCCAGCAGCCACAATTAAAAAGTCGTAATCAAAAGTTTGTCCACTTTCTGTTTTAACTTTATTATTTTCTGGATCAAATTCTACAGCTTTATCTTTAATTACTTTTACACCACTTGGAATAAAATCTTTTGTATCATACATTACATCAGATTTTTCATATACCCCAGAAGCTATTAGTGTATTTCCTGGTTGATATGATACTGATTTAGGATTTGGTTCAATTACAGTGATATCAGGATTTGAAAGAGTATTTGTTAATCTAGCTGCAGTTGACATACCAGCCAGACCACCACCTACAATTAGAATTTTACCTTTCGCATCACTTGCTTGTGCTTGAGTAGCAGCTTCTGCTTCTGTAGTATTACCTAATAAAAACGATGCTGAACCTAATCCCGCAAGTTTTATTGCATCCCTTCTAGATATCCCTTTTTCTTTCAACTCGTTATTTATGATATCTAACGCCTGTTTAATCTCATCATTTTTCATTATAAATTTCTTCCCCTTCTTTGCTTTGCGGTAGCATAGCAAAAAAGAGATAAGACAAAACTTAAAAATTTCTTAACTACTTAATATTAATTATAAATCTTACTTATAATAGTTTGAGCTAATTGATATTCTTCTTTTTTATTTAGGTTCAAAAACTCCATATCATCGGTAAATTTAACTAAATGTGAATTTAGTTTATTTATAAGATATCCAACTTTATGAAAATCATCTTTTATCATTTGTTTTAAATATAATAAGATAGACTTATCATATACTCCACATAAATTATGAGTTCTTAAAGTTCTTGCAACAGTAATATCAAAACCTTTTGATTCTTTTATTAGTTTTGCTATTGTTTCAATTTTTACAAAAGGGATATCTACAGTTATGATAAATACCTTTTGATAAGGCAGTTGTTCCAAAATTGCTTTTAAAGCTACAATAGGAGAATAAACTTTACTTTTGTCATATATAATAAAAGATTTATCTTTTATAAAATCAAATTTATCTGTTTTTGAAGAGATATAAATATTTTTAAAATAAGGTTTTAATCTTTCGTATTGAAATTGTATTAGTGAGTTTGTTTGTCCAAAGGGAAGAAGAGATTTATCTTCCCCCATTCTTGAACTTTTACCTCCTGATAATATTACACATGGAATATCATCAAAAGGTTGTTGAGTGTCCATTATAAACTTCTAGGATCTGTTATATATCCCGAAATAGCACTTGCTGCTGCAACTGCGCTATTTGCTAAATAGATTTTTGAGCTTCTTGATCCCATTCTACCTACAAAGTTTCTATTTGTAGTTGAGATACAAACCTCATTGTCTCCTAAAATACCCATATATCCACCTAAACATGCTCCACATGTAGGGTTTGACACAACAGCTCCTGCATCAACTAAGGTATCAATATATCCTAGTTTTGTTGCATCTCTTAAGATTTTTTGTGTACCAGGTGTTAAGATTAGCCTTACATGTCTTGCAACTTTTTTATCTTTTAAAATCTCTGCAGCAATTTTAAAGTCACTTAATCTACCATTTGTACAGCTTCCAATAAATACTTGATCAACTCTAATATTATCAGTTACTGCTTGAGATACAGAATGTCCATTTGATGGTAAAAATGGATATGCAATAACAGGCTCTAATTTAGCTACATCTATCTCAATAACTTGACAATAGTTTGCATCTTCGTCACTATAATGGATTTTTGGTTCAGCTCTTAAAGAATCTCTACTATCTAAAAACTCTTTTGTAACTTCATCATATGCAACAATACCATTTTTAGCTCCTGCTTCAATAGCCATATTACATAAAGAGAATCTATCATCCATAGTTAAATAAGGAATTGTATCACCTGTAAACTCTAAAGTTTTGTATAAAGCTCCATCAACACCTAAAATTCTAATAATTTCTAAAATTAAGTCTTTTCCAGTTACAAATGGTGCTGGCTTACCTTTAAATACTACTTTAATAGATTCTGGAACTTTAAACCAGTTTCCACCAGTAATCATACCAAAAGAGATATCTGTACTTCCCATACCAGTAGAAAATGCTCCCAAAGCACCATGTGTACATGTATGTGAATCTGCTCCAATAATAACATCACCAGGCAATACTAAACCTTTTTCTGGTAAAAGTGCATGTTCAATTCCCATATCTTTTTCATCAAAAAAGTATTTAAGATTGTGTTTCATTGCAAAATCTCTTGAGATTTTTGCTTGATTTGCACTTGCAATATCTTTTGCAGGGATAAAGTGATCTAAAACGATTGCAAATCCATCTGGATTAGCAAGTTTTTCAAAACCACCCTCTTCAAATGCTCTAATAGAAATAGGAGTTGTAATATCATTTCCAATAACCATATCTATTGGACTTCTTACAATCTCTCCAGCGTAAACTTCATGTCCTACATGCTCACTAAATATTTTTTCTGTAATTGTTTGACCCATTATTTTAGTTGGTAATAATTATAATTGTATAATTAAAACCCCCTCCTTATAAAAATTTTTTCTGGATTATATCCAAATTTTTTTTAAGTCCCAAAAATTTAAGACTTTAACTCTTTTTCTTTTTTTTCTTCTTTATATATTTGATATTGTTTATATAATATCAATACAACACCCAAATCAATAATCACATCAGCAAAATTAAAAATTGCAAATTCAAATCCATAATGCCAATAAAAATAATCTACTACCCCACCATATGTAAACCTATCTAATATATTAGATAAACCTCCAGCAAAAACCAAGGCAATAGCTATATAATATTGTTTAAAAACTTCAGGATTTTTATATAAATAAATAAATACTATAACTACTAATAAAAGTTGAATATATTTCAAATACTCTTGCAAAAAAGAGAACATAGAAAAAGCAACACCTTTATTGTATACTAAATACAAAGACATCACTGGTCCTTCAACATTCCAATCATAATTTGCAAAACCAAATTTAACTGCTTGATCAATTATAAATATTGTTATAAATATTAAAAAACTAATTTTTACCTTACTCATAAAACGCTTTTGATAAAAGAGACTAATTCATTCATAGATTTTTCAACCTCTTTTTTATCTTTTCCTTCTAAAAGTAATCTGATTTTATTTTCAGTACCTGAGTATCTAATTAAATCTCTGATACCTTTTTTTCTAAACTTATCAAGCAAAGGCTCAAGACCCTCAATGCTCTCTATTGGTTTTTTCTCACTAACATTTAGGTTTATTAATATCTGAGGATATAGACTAAATGGATTTAAAACTTCACTAGCTTTTTTACCACTTCTTAAAACAAGAGCTAAAACTTGTAACGCGGAAGCTAAACCATCACCTGTTTTTGCAACATCAGAAAAAATAATATGTCCACTTTGTTCTCCACCAAAATTGATATTATTCTTTTTCATCTCTTCTAGTACATTTTTATCTCCAACTGAAGATCTTATTAGTTTTATTCCATGTGAGTTTAGATAATCTTCTAAAGCTTTATTACTCATAACTGTAGCAACACATCCATCACCTTTTAAAGAACCTTCATTTTTCAAAAAAGTACACAATGAACCAAGTAATTTATCACCATCAACGACATTGCCTTTTTCATCAATAACAACTAATCTATCTGCATCTCCATCTAAAGCTATACCTATATCAGCTCTGTATTCTTTTACAATTTTTCCAACTTGTTTTGGATGAAGAGCACCACACTCTTCATTTATATTGTATCCATTAGGCTTATTATTTATTACTATTGTATCAGCACCTAATTCATCTAAGATTGTGGGAGCTACTTTATATGCAGCACCATTTGCACAATCTAATACTATTCTTAGATTTTGTAGTGTTAAATCTTTAGGAAATGTACTTTTTATAGAAACTATATATCTACCAATTACATCATCAATTCTTTTTGATGAACCTATATCTTTTCCTATAGCTGAGCCATCTTTTAATATCTCTTCATCATTAAATATTTTTTCTATCTCTTCTTCACACTTTGAGTTTAGTTTATCTCCATGACTATCAAAGAATTTAATCCCATTGTCTTCATATGGATTATGTGAGGCACTTATCATAATACCAGCATCACATCTCATTGACTCAGTTAAATATGCAATAGCTGGAGTTGGCATTGGACCTATCTGAATTACATCATAACCAACAGAAGTTAGACCACTTACAAGTGCATTTTCTATCATATATCCACTTCTTCTTGTGTCTTTTCCAACTAAAATTTTCTTAGTTGTAGAAAATTTTTTAAAATAAATTCCTGCAGCTTTTGCTAATCTAAGCACAGTGACAGCATCAAGGAAGTCCCCTGCTAGACCCCTTACCCCATCAGTACCAAATAATTTCATAAAAATCCTTTTATAAACAAAACTAAATTTTACATTAAATTAAACTTATTTTAAACTTACTTTAAAGTTATTTAGATACTATTCTATCCTTAAAATTTTTACAAAGAGGTTAAAAAGAATGGCAAATCATAAATCTGCTGAAAAAAGAGCAAAACAAACAAAAGTTAGAACTGAGAGAAACAGATTCTATAAAACAAGAATTAAAAATGTAATCAAAGATGTATTAGCTGCTGTAGAAGCAACTGATAAAGATAAAGCAAGTGAAGCGATGAAAACTGCTAACAAATATATTCACCACTGTGTTTCAAAAGGGATTCTTAAAAAAGGGAATGCAGCTAGAAAAGTTAGTAGATTACAAGTTAAAGTTAACGCTTTATAATTGATTTTTTCAGTTTTTAAATTTTTATAAATATAAACAATTATGCTACAAAAAAAACTACAACCATTTATTGATAGATATGAAGAGATTAATAATTTATTGATCTCTCCAGATATCACTTCAAATATTAAGAAGATGACTGATCTATCAAAAGAACAATCAAGTATTGAACCTATTGTTACTAAAGCAAAAGAGTATATAAAAGTTCTAAACGATATAGAAGAAAATAGACTTATGCTTGATGATGACGAATTAGGTGAACTTGCAAAAGAGGAATTAAAAGAATTAGAGAGTTTAAAACCTCAATTAGAGGAAGAGATTAAATTTCTAATGATTCCTAAAGATCCAAATGATGCAAAAAATATCTATCTGGAACTTAGAGCAGGAACAGGTGGAGATGAAGCTGCAATATTTGTTGGAGATTTATTTAGAGCATATCTAAGATATGCAGAAGTTAGTGGTTGGAAAGTTGAGATTATGAACCAAAGTGAAAGTGAAGCTGGTGGATTCAAAGAGATTGTAGCTTTATTTAAAGGTGACCATGTATATTCAAAATTAAAATTTGAAGGTGGTACCCATAGAGTACAAAGAGTACCTGCAACTGAATCACAAGGAAGAGTTCATACATCTGCAATCACTGTAGCTGTTATGCCAGAAGTTGATGATGTAGAAATCAACATCAATCCAAATGATTTAAAAATTGATGTTATGAGATCAAGTGGATGTGGTGGACAATCAGTAAATACTACTGACTCTGCTGTTAGAATTACTCATATTCCAAGTGGAATTGTTGTAACAAACCAAGATCAAAAATCACAACATAAAAATAAAGATAAAGCCATGAAAGTTCTAAAAGCTAGGCTTTATGATTTACAAATGCAAGAAAAAATGGAAGCAGAAGGTGCCAACAGAAAAGAACAAGTTGGAACTGGAGATAGAAGTGGAAGAATTAGAACATATAATTATCCACAAAATAGAGTTACAGACCATAGAATTAACCTTACTTTATATAGATTAGAAAATGTGATGAATGATGGGGTTTTTGATGAAATCATTGATCCACTTATAGCAGATTACCAATCAAGACTTATTGAAGCTAACGGACTATAATAGTCCTAGCTTCTTCTTTTTTATTCCACAATTTTTTATAACCACTTATACCTTTAAAAGTAACCAAAATGTAATCGTATCTTTATATACTTTCACATCAAAACTTAATTTAAAGGTGTACATATGACATTCAAAAAAACATCAATTGCTTTATTAGCAACTGCTGCACTTACTGTTTCTTTAAGTGCTAGAGACCAAATCAAAATCGTTGGTTCATCTACTGTTTATCCATTCTCTTCTGCTGTAGCTGAAGAACTAGGTGCTACAACAAAATTCCCAACTCCTGTTGTTGAATCAACTGGTTCAGGTGGTGGTATGAAACTTTTCTGTGCAGGAAATGATTTAAATACTCCAGATATCACTAATGCATCAAGAAGAATGAAAACTAAAGAGTTTGATTTATGTGAAAAAAATGGTGTTACTGATATTACTGAATCTGTAATTGGATATGATGGTATTGCATTTGCACAAGATAAAGCAAACGGTGCATTTAATATTTCAAGAGAGCAATTAGCATTAGCTGTTGCTGAAGAAGTTCCATCTAAAGATGGTAAATCATTAATCAAAAACCCATATAAAAAATGGTCTGATATTGATGCTTCATTACCAAATAGAGAAATTATAGTTTATGGACCACCAAAATCTTCTGGTACAAGAGATGCTTTCGAAGAATTAGTAATGCAACACACATTCAAAAAAATGGCAGTATATACTGATTTATATAAAGCAGATAATAAAGCTAACAAAAAATATAAAAAATACTCTGTAATTAGAACTGACGGTGTTTATGTACCATCAGGAGAAAATGATAACATTATCGTTCAAAAATTAACTAAAAACAAAAATGCATTCGGAATTTTTGGATTCTCTTTCTTAGAAGAAAATGAAGATAAATTATCTGGTGCTACAATCAATGGTGTTGCTCCAACTCCAGAAAATATTTCATCAGCTAAATATCCAGTATCTAGATCTTTATTTTTCTATGTTAAAAATTCACACAAAAAAGATGTTCCAGCAATGGATAAATACATTGAAATGTTCATGTCTGAAAACATGATTGGTAAAAATGGTATCCTTTCTGAAATCGGTTTAATTCCATTACCAGATGCAGATAGAACTGCTATTAGAAAATCAGTTATGAGTGCTAAAAAACTTACTAAAGATGATTTAAAACATAAATAATTACTTACGAAGAGGTTATTATAACCTCTTCTTTAAGTAGATTTATCTATAGCTTTTTATCTGTCAATGCGAACATGAGAGGTAAAAAGCTATAGACAAATCTACCAAAAGAGGATCTACAAAATGTCAACAAAACTAGAAGTTGACAAAATTGACTTTGCTTTCCAACCAATAGTAAATATCTATACTGGAAAAACATTTGCAGTTGAGACACTTTTAAGAAATAATGAAAGCTTAGGATTTAATACTATTTTATCAATGTTTGATTCATATTTCAAACAAAAGAAAATTTTTGATATAGATTTAGTTCTCTTTCATAAAGCACTAAAAAAATTCAAACTAATAGATATAGAAAATCTTAAGTTATTTTATAATCTTGATAATAGAATAATAAGTGATAAAATCTTTAACATTGAAAAATACAATGATATAGTTAATTCTTTATCAATAAAAACCTCTTCTATCTATATGGAGGTTACAAAACAAGATACTAATTCGGATAAGAGTTTATCAAATTTTTTAATCCCAACATTTAGAGAAAATGATTTTAATATTTCTATTGATAATTTTGGTAGTCAAACTACAGATTTATCTTTGATTTATATTGCACAAGTAGATTATGTAAAAATAGATAGATATTTTATCCATGATATTAAATCAAATCCAAAAAAAAGAATTTTTTGTTCCACAATAGTAAATTTAGCTCATACAATGAATAAAAAAGTTATAGCTTTAGGTATAGAAACTGTAGATGAATACTATGTATGTAAAGAACTAAAGTTTGATTATATTCAAGGATATTTGATTAGTGAACCAACAACTAACATAAACAAAATAGAAAAAAGATATTCACATATAAAAGATTTAGCCAAATCAGATAAAAGAGGTTTATATAATAATTTAATTGATAAAGCATATATTGATAAAGTTGAACCATTAAATATAAATACAACTTTACATGATCTTTTTGTATATTTTAAAAAAAATAGATACAACACATTTGTACCAATAATAGATAATAATAAAAAAATACTAGGTGCTATTTATGAAGTTGATATTAAAGGTATCTCTTATTCTCAGTATGGTCTATCTTTAGCACAAAATAGTTCATATAAGTCAAAACTAAGAACCTTTATAGAACCAGTAATCCAAATAGATATTACATGGGGAATAGATAAAGCTTTAGAATTATTTAGTATGCAAAGTGATTCAAAAGGTATATTTGTCACAAAACACGATAAATATTATGGCTTTATCAACTTAAATAATCTCTTATCACTTTCATATAAAAGAAATTTAGAGATTGCAGAAAATAAAAATCCACTTACAAAACTTCCTGGTAACAATCAACTAGAAAAGTTTATTGATAATATTTTTGAAAGTCAAATAAGTTCACAAATTGTTTATTTTGATTTTAATGACTTTAAACCATTTAATGATCAATATGGATTCAGACAAGGTGACCGTGCAATTTTAATGTTTGCTGAGATATTACAAAAAAGAATATCAAAAGATGGATTTATCGCTCATATTGGAGGTGATGATTTTGTAGCTATTTTTGTAAAAAAAGATTATATTGAAATTTTTAATTTAATAAAATCAATACAAGATGAATTTAAAAATGATGCAATTAGTTTATATAATGAAGAGGATATAAAAAACAGGTATATGTTAGGAAAAGATAGATTTGGTACTACAAGAAAATTTAAATTACTCTCTGTAAGCTGTGCAATTATTCAACTAATCTCTACTAGTACACTAGATGGTTTCAATTCTAAACTAGGTGATATAAAAAAGGCATCAAAGCTAAATGACCACCCACTAGGTGCAACTATCATTGTGTAACCATATTGTAATCAGATTAAAATAGAATTTCGTAAAATTTTAGTCAAAGGTATAATTTTGCATTCATTTGAATCTAAAAACAAATCTACAATAATAAAAGAAAAATTGATTAAATCAATGTTAATTATGGCTTCAACTATCTCTATCTTGACTACATTTGGGATATTGTTTTCAATTCTTTTTGAAGCAATAGCCTTTTTTGAATTAAGAAGTTTTTGGTACTTCTTAACTGGAACAATCTGGTCTCCAGGTCAAGTAGGTAGTCAGTTTGGAGCTGTTCCAATTTTTGCTGGAACATTTATGATTACGTTGATTGCTATGTTAGTTGCAGTACCTATTGGTCTTGGCAGTGCAATTTATATGAGTGAATATGCAAGCCATAAAGTAAGAGATTATTTAAAACCTATACTAGAGATACTAGCTGGTATCCCTACAGTTGTTTATGGTTTCTTCGCTGCAATTACAGTTGCTCCTCTTGTAGTTAAAATTGCTGACTTTTTTGGACTTGAAGCAACTTTTAACTCAGCATTAGCTTCAGGTGTTGTAATGGGAATTATGATTATCCCTGTTATTTCATCATTAAGTGATGACGTGATTAAAGCTGTACCAGACTCACAAAGAAAAGCATCTTTAGGTCTTGGTATGACACAAGGGGAAACAATAAAAAATATTGTTCTTCCATCTGCACTACCAGGTATTATCTCTGCTACACTACTTGGTTTTTCTAAAGCAATTGGTGAAACGATGATTGTTGTAATGGCAGCTGGTCTTAGACCAAATTTATCATTTAACCCTTTAGAAGATATGACTACAGTTACAGTAAGAATTGTTGATGCCTTAGTTGGTGACCAAGCATTTAACTCTCCTGAAACATTAGTTGCATTTGCATTAGGTTTAACTTTATTTGTGGTTACTCTGATTTTAAATATCATTTCATTAATGATGATTAGAAAATTTAAAGAAAAATATAAAGTGAATACATTATGATTAAAAGAAAAAATAAAAATAAAGAAAATAATCCATTTTATGACCCAACGTTAAAAGGTAGACATAGAAGTTCTAAAAGATTTAAGAAGTTTACACTAGGTTCATTAATCTTTTCAATTGCTTTTTTGGCATTCTTTTTATATGATATTATTTCTAAAGGGACACCTGCTTTTGAACAGGCATATTTACATGTTCCTGTAACATATAATGAAAATACTATCAAAAATACAAGAAGTGCAGTTGATAGAAAATATTTAAGAGTTGTATCAAGAGCTTGGTTAAGAGAGATTCCTAAACATGTAGAAGAAGATCCATCGCTAATGGGTAAAACTGTTTACAAATGGGCTTTATCTGATGACCAAGTTGACCAGTATTTAAAAGGTCACTATTACAGATTAAAAAATAAAGATAGAGCTTTAGTTGATGAGATGAAAGCTAATAATGAGATTGAACTTAGATTTAATAAAATTTTCTTTACAAATGGGGATTCAAAAATTCCTGAGTTTGCAGGTTTAAATTCAGCTGTAATAGGTTCAATTTTTACTTTGATCATTACAATGTTATTCGCTTTTCCAATTGGTGTTATGACAGCAATTTATCTTGAAGAATTTGCAGATGATAATAAATTTACACAAACAATTGAAGTAAATATAAATAACCTTGCAGCAATACCATCTATTTTATTTGGTTTATTAGGTTTAGCTATATTTATTAACCTATTTGGTTTACCAAGAAGTTCACCTCTTGTTGGAGGTTTAACTTTAGCTTTAATGACATTGCCAATTATAATTGTTAGTTCAAGAGCAGCCTTAAGAGCAGTTCCAGATTCTATTAGACAAGCTGGTTATGGTTTAGGGCTTACTAAAATTGAAGTTACAAAAGACCATGTATTGCCACTTGCTTTTCCAGGAATATTAACTGGTTCTATTATTGGACTTGCACAAGCAATGGGAGAAACTGCACCTTTAATTATTATCGGTATGATTGCATTTATACCTGATTCACCAGATTCAGTATTACATGCAGCAACAGTTATGCCAGCACAATTGTTTACTTGGGCTGGTATGCCAGAAAGAATGTATATAGAAAAAACAGCAGCAGGGATTATGGTACTTTTAACAGTACTAATCTCACTAAATGCTTTGGCAATATATCTTAGAAAAAAATATGAAGTAAAATGGTAAAAGGAAACCAAATGTCAGATAAAAATAGTATTAAAGTTGATGTAAATGAATTAAATCTTTGGTATGGTGAGCACCATGCCTTACATAATATTACTGTACCATTATATGAAAATAAAATTACCGCTTTAATTGGACCTTCAGGTTGTGGTAAATCAACATTCTTAAGATGTTTAAATAGAATGAACGATTTAATTAGCTCAGTTAGAATTGATGGTTCAGTTGTAATTGATAACAAAAATATCTATGATAAAGATGTAGATGAAGTAAGTGTCAGAAAAAGAGTTGGAATGGTATTTCAACAACCTAATCCATTTCCAAAATCTATTTATGATAATGTTGCTTACGCTCCATTAAAACATGGTCAGGTTAAAAAAGGTAAAGATTGTAATGATTTAGTTGAAAAATCATTAATCGATGCTGGACTTTGGGAAGAAGTAAAAGATAAATTAAATGAACCAGGAACATCTTTATCTGGGGGACAACAACAAAGACTTTGTATCGCAAGAACTATTGCAGTTAGACCAGAAGTTATTTTAATGGATGAACCAACTTCAGCATTAGACCCAATTTCAACTGAAAAAATTGAAGCTTTGATGTTAGAGTTAAAAAAGAAATATACAATTATCACAGTTACACACAATATGCAACAAGCAGCGAGAGTTGCTGATTATACAGCATTTTTCCACTTAGGAAAACTTATTGAGTATGATGAAACAGAAGTTATTTTTGTAAATCCTACAAATAAAAAAACAGAAGATTATATTACAGGAAGGTTTGGATAATGTTAAAACCATATGAGGAAAATATAAATAAAATAAAAGAGGAAGTTTATGAGATTGGTCAAAATGTAATTCAGACTAATAAAATAGCTTTATCTGCTTTAAAAGAAAATGATATGTCAATGATGAAAGATATCTCATTGTCAATATCAAAAGTATCAGAAAAATCAAATGAGATTGACAATATTATTGTTAAAACACTTGCTTTATATTCACCTGAAGCAAAAGATTTAAGATTGATGGTGGCATATTTAAAAATCACTAATGAAGTGGTAAGAGTTGCTGCAAATACTAGAATGTTTATTAAACAATTTAAAAAAGCTTTTACAAATGATTTAAATAAAAAAGATATTTTAGAATATACAATACCATTATTAAAATCAGCAAATGAAGCATTAATACTTGCAATAGCAATGATTAAAATAGAAGATGAAGCTTTATTGGAACAAAACTATCAAAAAGTTTGTGTTGAAGAAGATAAAACTGATGATTTATATGCAATGGTTAGTAAAAATCTTTTAAAACTAATCACTAAAAAACAAGAATTATCAAAAGACTATTTTGAAATAATGAGTGCATTAAGAAGATTAGAAAAAGTTGCCGATAGAGCTGCATCAATAGCAAACCTTTTAGTTTTTGCAAAGATGGGTGGAGAGATAGGACAATCTTAATTATGATATAATACTGCCATGAAAAGAGCAATATTAAACATAAAAAAATATTTTAGCACTAATTATGAAGTGCTAGCTGCAAGTATTATATTTCTAATAGTTGTAATGTCTGGGTATAAATTCCATCAAGCAATTGTTTTGATGTTGGAATTTATTGTTATAATGGAAGTTGTTAAAATGATTTCTGATTTTATTAAAAATGAAAAGTTAAGACTTCGTTTTGTTATAGATATCTTTATTATATTTTTAATCAGGGATGTAATTATTAATACATCCCAAGCAAATAAAGATTACTTTACAATACTTTTCCTACTTTTTGTTATTTTTATATTCTTTATTTTTAGAATTTTTGCAATTAAATTCTCTCCTGGTGTAATTAAAATTTCTAAAGATACTGTTATAGAATATGAAGATGGTAGAAAAAGTAAAAAAATATCTGATAGTAAAGAAGAGATAGAGAATAAACTACATAAAGAATGAGAATATAATGGGTGATAAATTAATTTTAATTGTAGAAGATGAAGAGGATATTTTAGAACTTTTAGAATATACCTTACAAAAAGAGGGGTATGAAACAGTTGGTTTTTTAAGTGCTAATGATAGATTAAAGAAAATATTTGATGAAGAAAAAATTGACTTAATCCTTATGGATAGGAACTTACCTGGACTTGATGGTACAACATTTATTAATGATATCAAAGACCAAGGATATAATATCCCTGTAATTTATCTAACCGCAAAAGATAGAGATGAAGATATTTTAGAGGGGTTTGAATCCCATGCTGATGATTATATAACTAAACCTTTTAACATAAAAGAGTTATTAGCTAGAATAAACGCTGTAATAAAAAGGTCAACTAAAGAGGTTGATATATTAAGAGTTAGAGATATTACATATAAAGCTTTAAATAAAAAATTCTATATCGATGAAGATGCTATAGAATTAACCCATTTGGAACATGATTTATTATTAGAGTTTATGAAGAATAAAGATATCTTAATGACAAGAGAACATTTACTTGAAGCTGTTTGGGAAGACTCTTATGACAAAAAATTAAAAACAGTAAATGTTGCCATAAAAAGATTAAAAGCAAAAATTGATCCTGATAATAAAAAAGAATATATAAAATCTGTAAGGGGAGAAGGTTACTTATTTTGTTAAAAATACACCAACTTTTTCTAAGAACCTTTTCTTTAATATTTTTCTTAATTCTTATTGCACTTAGTACTACTACTTATTTTTGGTCAAAACATATATATTTAGATCAAATAGAAAAAAATTTATCTCAAAATATTGACTCAATATCAATACTAATGAATTCTTTTGATAACCTTGACTATATAATCAAAACTTTTAAAGGGAAAACAGGACTTCGAATTACCATCATCGATGAAGATGGTGTGGTTATTGCAGATAGTGATAAAGATAGAGAAAATATGGAAAATCATTCAAATAGATATGAAATAGTTCATGCAAAATATGAAGGGTATGGAAAATCAATAAGATATTCCCACACTTTAGATCAAGAACTTTTATATGTAGCTAAAAAAATTGTTATTGATGACCATATATTTTTTTTAAGACTTGCAGATTATACAGATAAAATTACTGATAATTTTACAAAACTTATATATCAAATTATTGGTTTTATTGCTGTATTTATAATTGGTGCATTCTTATTTACATATTTTCTAAGTATAAAAATCAAAAATGAAACCAATGCTATACTTGAATATTTAGTAAAACTTAGTGACAAAAAACCAAATTATGAAATCTATTCAGATTTTTCTGAAGAGTTTAACAAAATCACTAGACTTTTAAATAAAGTTGCTCTAAAACTTTCAAAAAGAGATAAACAAAGATCAAAACAAACAGCAAAGTTAAAAGTTGCAAATAAACAAAAAGATGAGATTATTTCGGCTATTTCCCACGAGTTTAAAAACCCAATTGCAGTAATTTTAGGTTATACTGAAACTATTATAAATGATGAAGATTTACCTGAACCTATGAAAAATAAATTTTTGAGTAAAATTTTCTCAAATGGTAATAAAATGTCTCAAATCATCGACAAACTAAGATTGACTTTAAAACTTGAAGAGGGTAAACAACAGATAATGACCCATGAGTGTTTGATAAAACCCTTATGTGAGCAAGTTATCTCTGATTTAAAAGATAAATACACAGATAGAGATATTCATATAGAGGGTGAAGATTTTAAAATAAATGTTGATGAAACTCTTTTTTCTATGGCTGTAACAAACCTAATTGAAAATGCTTTAAAATACTCAGACAATGAAATAATAGTAAAATTATCACAAAGTTCAATATCAGTTCTAGATAAAGGTATTGGAATATCTCCTAAAGATTTGAAAAAAATTAACAAGAAATTCTATAGAGTCTCTAGAAATGGTTGGAATAACTCTTTAGGATTGGGGCTTTTTATAGTGCACTCTATCTTAAAACTTCATGGTTTTGAGTTGGAAATAAAGAGTGAACTTGATGTAGGTTCTGAATTTATTATCAATATAGAACAAAAAAATTAAATTTTACTTAATTTAAGTTATAATTAAGTATAACTACACTATTATTCCACCTCATTAATTAAATCGGAGAAAATAAATGAAATTTACTCAAATGGCAAAAGCTAACGAAATCGAAAGAGATTGGATAGTAGTAGATGCAACAGATAAAATTTTTGGTAGAATTATTACTGAAGTTGCAACACTATTAAGAGGTAAACATAAACCTTCATACACTCCTCACGTAGATTGTGGAGATAACGTAATTATCATCAATGCATCAAAAGCAAAATTTACTGGTGCAAAATTAGAAGATAAAAACTATTATACACACTCAGGTTATTTTGGAAGTACTAAAACTCACAAAATGTCTGATATGTTAGATAAAAATCCTGAAAAGCTTTATAAATTAGCTACAAGAGGTATGTTACCTAAAACTAAACTTGGAAAAGTTATGTTAAAAAAATTAAAAGTATACGCAGGTAGCGAGCATCCACACACTGCGCAAATTAAAGGATAAGACTAATGGCAAAAGTATATGCAACAGGTAGAAGAAAAACAGCTATAGCAAAAGTATGGCTAGAAAATGGAAATGGTCAACTTACAATCAATGGTCAATCTTTAGACGCATGGTTAGGTGGACACGAAGCAACTAAAAAAAGAGTTATGCAACCACTAGAAGTAGCTAAACAAGAAACTTCAGTAAATGTAGTAGTTAAAACACTTGGTGGTGGTTACTCTGCACAAGCTGATGCTGCTAGACATGGTATTTCTAGAGCATTAGTTGCTTTTGACGAGCAATTCAGAACTATCTTAAAACCTTATGGGTTATTAACAAGAGATGCAAGATCTGTTGAAAGAAAAAAATACGGAAAGAAAAAAGCGAGAAAATCTACTCAATTCTCAAAAAGATAATCAACGCTTTATTACAAAATTTATTTTCTACAAAGAGACAACGAAAGTTGTCTCTTTTTTTATGCACTTTTTTAAAAAAACATATTACAATATCCCCCATGAAACGATTTATTATATTTTTCATTTTTCATTTTTCATTTTTCATTTTTTTAAATGCAAGTACATTAGAACTTTCAATGAGCTCAAGCCCTAGTAAACTAAATCCTATCCTTCCAGCAGATTCTGCTAGTAGTAGTGTATCAGGTTGGCTTTTTAATGGTTTGTTAACATACGATAAAGATGGAAAAATAAAAACGGAATTAGCAAAAGATTATAGATTTTTAACAAATACAAAACTTCAATTTATTCTTCGAAAAGATGTTTTTTGGCACGATGGTAAGAAATTTACTGCAAAGGATGTGCTTTTTACATACAATACAGTAATGAGTCCTAAAGTTTTTACACCTTTAAAAACAAATTTTTTATTAGTAAAGAGTGTAAAAGAGATAGATGATTATACAATCGAAGTTGAATATAAAAAACCATATTTTAAAGCTTTAGATATTTGGACACTAAGTATTTTACCTTGGCATATTTTAAAAGATGAAAAAGATATCATGTCAAGTTTTTTTAATAAAGAGCCAATTGGTACAGGCTCATATAAAATTAAAAAACTTGAAATCAACAAAGACATAATTTTGTATGCAAATAAAAATTATTTTGAGGGTAAACCTAAAATTGATAAAATAAAATTTACATATATCCCTGATCCAAATACAGAATTTTTATATCAAAAACAACATAAACTTGATGTTTCTTCATTAGATCCACTACAAGTAGAAAGGCAACTTGATTCAAACTTTAAAGATTTTTATTCTATTATTGAAAAGCCTAGCAATAGCTACGATTATTTAGGCTTTAATCTTAGAAAAGAGAAATTTAAAGATATTAGAGTTAGACAGGCTTTATCCCATGCAATAAATAGACAAGAACTTATTGATATTTTATTTTTTGGTCATGGAACAATCTGTAATGGTCCTTTTTTGCCTAACACTTTTGCTTATAACGAAAAAGTAAAAAATTTAGAATATGATATAAAAAAGGCAAAACAACTATTAAAAGAAGTTGGATATGATGAAAAAAATCCTTTTACTTTTGAAGTTGTTACAAATACAGGTAACCCTACAAGAAGAAATGCAGCAGAGATTATACAATATCAACTAGAACGTGCTGGAATAAAAATGAAAATCAGAGTAATGGAATGGCAAGCCTTTTTAAATACTATTGTAACCCCTAGAAATTTTGATGCTGTACTTCTTGGTTGGGGACTTGCTTTAGTTCCAGATGCAAAACCACTTTGGCATTCAAGTCAAGATGTAAAAGGTGGTTTTAATCTTGTAGGCTATAGAAATAAAGAAGTTGATCAATTAATTGAAAAAGCAGAAGTAACAATAAATAGAGATGAACTTTCAAAATATTATAAAAAGCTATATAAAAAAATAGCAAATGATGTACCATACCTATTTTTATATATCCCAAATTCAATCACAACTGTAAATAAAAAAATACAAAATGTAAAACCAAGTTTTACTGGAATTTGGCATAATCAAAAAGATTGGATAAAAGAAGAATAAAACTAATTTTTTTTCTAAACTTGTATATAAACAAGATTATAATAAACTAACACAATATTAAAAATGGACGGTTTATATAGTGGAAAGAATTATACTTTTTGATTTAGACGGAACTTTAATAGACTCTACAGATGCTATAGTGTCTACATTTAATCATACTTTTGAAAAGATGAATTTTGATTTTAAAGGTAATGATGAAGATATAAAATCTCTAATTGGTCACCCTTTAGATATTATGTATTTAGAATTAGGAGTTGAAAAAGAACTAGTTTGGGATTATGTTGAAGCTTATAAAGAAAGATATCGAAAAATTTCAAAACAACAAACAGAACTTTTAGAGTTTGCAAAAGAAGCTATAGAATATGCAAATACCTTTGCAAGATTATCTATAGTGACAACAAAAACTGGATTATACAGTCAAGAACTACTTGAACATATGCAAATTATGCACCATTTTGAATATGTTACAGGAAGAGAACATGTAGAAAATCCAAAACCACACCCTGAACCAATTCACAAAACTTTAGATTTAATGAATGTAAAAAGTACATGTGACATTTGGATGATTGGAGATACAGAACTTGATTTAATTGCAGCAAATAGTGCTGGAATCAACTCAATTGGTGTACTTTGTGGATATGGAAAAGAAGAAACACTAAAAGAACACACTTCGTATATAGTTAAAAATCCTTTAGAAGCTGTAAAACTTATAAAAGAGCTTTCACTTAGCTAGTTTGATAAGTTTTACTTATCATTTTTTATCCCTTTTTTAAATTGACATATGCTTATAATTTGAAACTCAAATTGACATATGATTACCACTATATAGTGCTTTGACTAATAGTAACATTATTGAAAAAAGATTAATTAATATTTACTTATTTTTATCAACATTCAAGTAGATATAAGTTTAGTTTAATTACTATTTTGTACTCATAGACTAATATGTGAAAGAAGGGAAAGACATGACAAAAAAATTTGCTACTATGGATGGAAATGAAGCTGCAGCATATGTTTCATATGCATTTACTGAAGTAGCTGGGGTTTACCCAATTACTCCATCATCTCAGATGGGAGATAATACTGAGAAATGGGCAACTCAAGGGAAAAAGAACCTTTTTGGTTCAACTGTAAAAGTAATTGAAATGCAATCAGAAGCTGGAGCAGCTGGTACATTTCATGGTTCTTTACAAGCGGGAGCATTAACTACTACATATACTGCTTCACAAGGTTTATTATTAAAAATACCTAATATGTATAAAGTTGCAGGTCAATTATTACCAGGTGTAATCCATGTATCTGCAAGAGCATTAGCAGCTCATGCATTATCTATTTTTGGTGACCACCAAGATGTTATGAGTGCAAGAGCAACTGGATTTGCTATGCTTGCAACTGGTTCTGTTCAAGAAGTTATGGATGTTGGTGGTATTGCTCACTTAGCTGCTATCAAAGGAAGAGTTCCATTTTTACACTTCTTTGATGGATTTAGAACTTCACACGAAATCAATAAAGTTGAAGTTATGGATTATGATGTATTTGATAGACTTTTAGATAAAGAGGCTGTTCAAAAGTTTAGAGATACATCACTAAATCCAGAATCTCCTATTACAAGAGGAACTGCACAAAATGATGATATCTACTTCCAAGGAAGAGAAGCATCAAATAAATTTTATAATGCTGTACCAGATATTGTAAATGATTATATGGCTGAAATCTCAAAAGTTACAGGTAGAGATTATAAACCATTTACATATTATGGTGATCCTGAGGCTACAGATATTATTGTTGCGATGGGTTCTGTTAATGAAACAATTAGAGAGACAATTGATTACCTAAGAAAAGTTGAGGGTAGAAAAGTTGGTTTATTAACAGTTTATCTATATAGACCATTTAGTGCAAAATACTTTATGGATGTTTTACCAGACTCTGTTGAAAGAATTTGTGTAATTGATAGAACAAAAGAACCTGGAAGTTTAGGTGAACCATTATACTTAGATGTAAAAGCATTATTCTATGGACAAGAAAAACAACCAAAAATCATTGGTGGAAGATATGGATTATCTTCAAAAGATGTTCCACCTGCACAAATCATTGCTTTATATGATAATTTAGCATCAGAAACTCCAAAAGATCACTTCACTGTTGGTATCAATGATGATGTTACATTTACTTCAATTGAAGTTGGTGAAAATGTATCAGTTGTTGAAGATGTTAATGAGTGTTTATTCTATGGTCTTGGAGCTGATGGTACTGTTGGAGCAAATAAAAACTCAGTTAAAATTATCGGGGACAAAACAGATTTATATGCTCAAGCATATTTTGCATATGATTCAAAAAAATCAGGTGGTTATACAAGATCACACTTAAGATTTAGTAAAAATCCAATTAGATCAACATACCTAGTGTCAAATCCTGGATTTATTGCATGTTCAAAAGAGGTATACTTAGAACAATATGAAGTGATTGATAGAATTAAAGATGGTGGTACATTCTTACTTAACTCTATTTATTCTGCGGAAGAGATTGTAAAAAGAATCCCTGATAGAGTTAAAAAAATCTTAGCTGATAAAGATGTTAAGTTTTATATCATCAATGCAACTAAACTAGCTAGAGATATTGGATTAGGAACAAGAACAAATACTATTATGCAAGCAGCATTTTTTAAACTTGCAGATATTATCCCTTATGAACAAGCTAAAGATTATATGAAAGAATATGCTGAGAAAGCATATGGGAATAAAGGTGAAGAGATTGTAAAAATGAACTTCAACGCTATTGATGCTGGTGCTGATGGATTAGTAGAAGTTCCAGTTGATTCTGCTTGGTCATCTTTAGAGGGTGGTGCTTTAGTTGTTAACTCTCAATATAAAGGTACTGAGTATGTTGAAACTTTTGCAAAAGTAGTTAATGCTGCAAAAGGTGATGAATTACCAGTTTCTTCTATTGTAAACCTTGGAATGGAAGGTGGAACATTTGAAAATGGTTCTACAAAATATGAAAAAAGAGCTATTGCTACAATGGTACCACAATGGAATGATGAGACATGTATCCAATGTAACCAATGTGCATTTGAGTGTCCACATGCAGTTATTAGACCATTTTTAATGGATGAAAAAGAGTTTGAAAATGCTCCTGAAACTGTAAAAGCTAAATCATTAGATGCAAAAGCAAAAGGAACTAAAAACCAAGGGCTTAAATATAAACTTCAAGTTTCTATTATGGACTGTACAGGATGTAATGTTTGTGTTGATATTTGTCCTACAAAAGAGAAATCTCTTAAAATGGTACCTTATGAAGTTGAAGAATCAAATCAAGAACAAGTAAATGCAGACTATTTATTCAATGATGTAACATACAAAGATTATTTAGTAGATAAATCATCTGTTCAAGGTTCACAATTTGCTAAACCATTATTTGAGTTCCACTCTGCATGTCCAGGATGTGGTGAAACTCCATATATCACACTAGCTACTCAAATGTTTGGTGATAGAATGATGGTTGCAAATGCTACAGGATGTACATCTATTTATTCTGCATCTGCTCCTTCAACACCATATACTAAAAATGCAAAAGGTGAAGGTCCAGCATGGGCTAACTCACTATTTGAAGATACTGCTGAGTTTGGATATGGTATGCATGCAGCAAATGAAACTATCAGAAATAGAATTGGTAGAATCATGAAAGAGACTATTGATGATGTAACAAATCCTCTAAAAGTATTATATAAAGAGTGGTTAGAAAATAGATCTAATGGAGTTAAAACTCAAGAGATTAGAGATAAATTAGTTCCACAATTAGAAGCTAACCAAGATTTACCAGGTGTTAAAGATTTATTAACACTTAGAAAATATATTGTTAGAAAATCACAATGGATCATCGGTGGAGATGGTTGGGCATATGACATCGGATATGGTGGGGTTGACCACGTATTATCAACTGGTGAAAATGTAAATATGCTTGTTGTTGATACAGAAGTTTACTCAAATACAGGTGGACAATCTTCAAAAGCAGCAAGAACTGGTTCTATTGCAGACTTTACAAATGATGGTAAACCAAATGCTAAAAAAGATTTAGGTTATATCTCTATGACTTATGGAAACATCTATGTTGCACAAGTTAACTCAAGAGCAAACCAAAAACAAGTTGCACAAGCACTTAAAGAAGCAGAAGAGTATGATGGACCATCATTAGTTATCGCTTATTCTCCTTGTATCGCACATGGTATTCAAGGTGGATTGATGAAATCTGTTGATCAAGGTTCACTTGCAACTGAGTGTGGATATTGGCCAATCTATACGTTTGACCCAAGAAAAATTGAAAAAGGTGAAAACCCAATCAAAATTTATGGTAAAAAACCAAACTGGGATAAATATGAGCAATTCTTATTAAATGAAAATAGATATAGATCGCTTAAAAAACTAAACCCAGAACATGCACAATTCTTACTAGAGCAAAATAAAAAAGATGCTCAATATAGATATAGACAATTAGCAAGAATGGCAGCAGCTGATTACTCAGATGAAATCGAAGGTGATCACGTATAATTATAAGTACTAAGGCATTTTGCCTTAGGCTTATTATCTTAATTTATTTCTAATCTAGACAAATTCTATTCATGCTAAATTAAACTTTCATTGACATTTTTGCTATACTATAAAAAAGACAAGGACAAAAATGGGTTTATTTGACGTAGGTATAAGAAAAGAGTTAAAAACACAAAAAGATCAAGCTACACTTGAAGCAAATATAAAAGAACTGATAAAAGACTATTCAGAAAACAATATAAAAGATATGGATGAGACAATCACTTTAGAAGGTTTCAAAACCTCAATACTAAAATATAATTTATCTATTATTCTAAATAAAACAAACAAAGGTTTCAACCTAGCAATAGATGGAGAACTTCAACAGTTTTATGTACTTATTCTATTTGTTTTAATTATTCTAGGTATTATATTTACTTTTGGTATTGCCATAATATTTATAGTACTTTTTGCATATCTACAAAAAAGAAAAACAAGTCAATTTTTAGAAAAAGAGTTAGAGAAATTAAATCTTTAGAATCTTGGGAGAGTGTGTTAAAAATTCTATGACAATCTGATAAGATAATATCAAGGATACTCCATATTCTTACAGACTTACATGACTATGATTAATGAAATTATAAAATCTAAAAATCTTTTGCTATAACTATTGATGAGCTATTATGTAGTTTGTAGATTTAATAATCATAAGCTATAGATATGTCATTCTTGTCAATTTGTTTGTTGTGAATAGCTTTAGATTTTTTAAGTTTGTACTCTTTAAATTTAGAAATTTTATCTGAAGAAATAGAAGTATAGGATAGTTTAGAAT
>NPID01002615.1_pt1 | contig 59656 bp, 45 predicted proteins | sample 8637491 | NCBI WGS metagenome assembly NPID01 (sample SAMN07420843, study PRJNA396082) | bioreactor metagenome | isolation source: sample BA6 brine-fed electro-methanogenic bioreactor BA | place: Japan: Kochi | collected 2016-06-14 | reverse complement strand
GGAACTGCGATGGTATCCTGAGCTGCAGGGTCTTCTTTAGCCCCTTTAGGGGCGTTCTATGGGTCGCTTCTTTCATATTGCGGGGTTTTACAAAGTGCCTTTAGGCACGACATCTGACTTCCCCCTAATAGTTAATACCCGAAACTGGAAAATGTCCCCCTGCATGTTAGGCTTTTATTGACAGGTCACTGCCCCTCATATCCCATATTTTGTTATCTTAGTGAGCAATAAGATCAACCCATTAACCTATAACACTGTATGGATTATAAAAAGCTCTGGACCCCCACTCCCGAACGATCTGAGAGTTCGCGCATGAAGGATTTTATGGATTTTGTGAATGAACATTCCGCGAAAGAATTTACCCGTTATGATGAACTCTTCCGATGGAGTGTGGAGCAGCCCGGGAATTTCTGGGGTGCATTCTGGCGGTACAGCGGGATCGTTTATTCCAGGGATTTTGATCGTGTGGTGGATGATCCCAAAAAGATGCCGGGGGCGAAATGGTTCGAAGGTGCCCGCCTGAACTTTGCCGAAAATCTCCTTCCGCGCCGCGACGATAAAACAGCCATCATCTTTCGCGGTGAAGCAGAGTTCGAGCGCTGCATCAGCTACGCTGAATTATACGATCAATCGCATCGCGTGGCGGAAGCCCTGAAACGCATGGGCGTGAAAAAGGGTGATCGCGTGGCCGGCTTCATCCCCAACATGCCCGAAGCCATTATGGCCATGCTTGGCGCTGCTTCCATAGGGGCCATCTGGTCGTCATCCTCCCCGGATTTCGGCATTAAGGGAGTGCTCGACCGCTTCAGCCAGATCGAACCCAAAGTGGTTTTTGCCGCCGATGGTTACTTTTACAAAGGAAAGAAATTCGACTCCCAGGAAAAACTGAAAGGCATACTGCATGAACTGCCTTCGGTTGAAAAGGTGGTGCTGATCAATTATACGGATACCGTTGATGCGGCCTCTGTTCCCAATGCGGTGAGCTGGGAGGATTTCGCCGCGCCCGTTGAAGGGGAGATGAGCTTCGAGCAACTGCCTTTCGACCATCCGCTCTATATCATGTACTCCTCCGGAACCACCGGGCTGCCCAAAAGCATCGTTCACTCGGCCGGGGGAACCCTCATCCAGCACCTGAAAGAACTCATGCTCCACACCAACCTGCATGAGGAGGATACGATCTTTTATTTTACCACCTGCGGCTGGATGATGTGGAACTGGTTCATTAGCAGCCTCGCCGTGGGATCCACGATCGTGTGCTACGACGGCAATCCCTTCCATCCCGGACCGGATGCCCTGCTGCATATGGCCCGGGAACTGGATATTACGGTATTTGGCACCAGCGCGAAATACATTGCCAGCCTTGAAAATGCCGGTGTCGTCCCCAAAAATATCTGCGGATTCCCGGCCTTAAAAGCGATTTGTTCCACCGGCTCACCCCTTTCCAACGAAAGCTTTGAATATGTGTATCGCGACTGGAAGGAAGATGTGCAATTGTCTTCCATCGCCGGGGGCACCGATATCATTTCCTGCTTTATGCTTGGCAACCCCATGCTGCCGGTGTATATGGGTGAGATACAGTGCCGCGGACTCGGAATGGATGTCGATAGTTTCGATGAATTTGGCCAGAGTGTGACCGGCAGGCAGGGTGAACTGGTTTGCAAAAGCGCCTTTCCCTCCATGCCTGTTTACTTCTGGAATGATCCCGACGGGAAGAAATACCACGATGCCTATTTCGATGTTTATGACGGCATCTGGCGGCATGGCGATTTTATTTTGCTGAGCGAACATGGCGGCATCACCATGTTCGGGCGCTCGGATGCCACCCTGAATCCAGGAGGCGTGCGCATCGGTACCGCGGAGATCTACAATGTGGTGGAGAACATGGACGAGGTGGAAGACTCGGTCGTGATCGGGCAGAAATGGGAAGACGATGAACGCGTGGTCCTCTTTGTCAAGCTGAACGAAGGTTTTGCGCTTGATGATGCGCTTAAGGTAAAAATATCCAAACTCATCCGCAGCAATTGCAGTCCGCGCCACGTGCCTGCCATTATCATGGAAACCACGGGCGTGCCATACACCCTGAATGGGAAAAAGGTGGAGATCGCGGTGAAGAAGGCCATCCTCGGGCAGGAGATCAAAAATAAGGATGCCCTCTCGAATCCGGAGGTGCTGGATTTCTTTGAGAAGCTGGAAGGATTGGAGTAGGGGCTGGCTGCTGGTTGCTGGTAATTTGTTATTCCATACCTTTGTCATAATGAAGAAAAAACACCTCCTCCTGCTTTCAATGCTGGCCGGCCTGCTGCTTGCCCTGGCCTGGCCGCGGAATGGTTTCGCGGGGCTGATGTTCATCGGGTTTATCCCTTTCCTCTTTATTGAAGATTACATCTCCGGCCACCGCCGCGATTTTCATCGCTTCGCGGTAATGGTATATACCTACCCGGGTTTCTTCCTCTGGAATGCCCTCACAACTTATTGGATCTGGAATTCGACGGAGGCGGGAGCGGTCGGGGCTTTGCTGGCCAATTCCTTCTTCATGGCCCTGGTGTTCAACCTCTATTCGTATACCAAACGCAATATCTACAGCCGCGGACAGGGTTATTTTGTGCTGCCCTTTTACTGGATCAGTTTCGAATACTGGCACCTGAACTGGGATATGAGCTGGCCCTGGCTCAACCTCGGAAATGCCTTTGCCGACGTGCCCTTCTGGGTGCAGTGGTACGAGTACACCGGGACCTTCGGCGGGGCCCTGTGGATACTGGTGATGAATATATTTATCTACAACTTCATCCGTTCGGGATGGCTGAAAAAATGCTCGCGAAATACCAGGATCAGCTGGGGTGTGTCTTCTGCCCTTGCTTTGTTTATCCCTCTTGTGATCTCCCTGGTCATATACAATACTTACGAAGAAGAAGAACGCCCCGTGGAGGTGATCCTGACCCAGGCCAACATCAATCCCTACACCGAACAATACAGCCTTCCTCCCCTGGAAGTGGTGGATATGAACCTGCTCCCGGCCGAGGAACTCATCACCGATAATACGGATTTTATCGTCAGTCCTGAATCTTCCATACAGGAAAGCATATGGGAGGATCAATTCGAAAACAGTCCGAGCCTCAGGAAAATACAGCATTTCATCGGGGAATATCCCCATCTCGGGGTGGTGATCGGCGCTTCCACCTTCAGGGAATTCAGGGAAGGGGAGGAGCTGACATTCTCCGCCAGGAAATTCAGGGATATTGAAGGCTATTACGATGCCTACAATACCGTGTTTTACCTCGACGGAAACCGCAATTATGAAGTCTACCACAAATCGAAACTCACTCCCGGTGTGGAAACCATGCCCTTTCCGGAGGTGCTGGGTTTCCTGGAAGATTATGCCATCGACCTGGGCGGTACGGTTGGCAGCCTGGGCATTGACGAAGTCAGAAAAGTGTTTGTGAGGAAGTCGGACTCGCTGAGATTCTCGGCGGTGATCTGCTATGAGTCGGTATACGGGGAATTCTTTGCCGAATTTGCCCGCAACGGGGCGGAGCTGATCTTCATTGTTACCAACGACGGCTGGTGGAAGGATACTCCCGGCCACCGCCAGCACTTTATTTATGCCCGTCTGAGAGCCGTTGAAACCCGCCGCAGCATTGCCCGGTCAGCCAATACCGGCATATCGGGATATATCGACCAGAGAGGGGATATCATCGAAGAATCCGGCTACTGGGTCCCGGCTTTCCTGAAGCAAAGCATCAATGCCAACGACCGCATTACCTTCTACTCCGTTTATGGGGATTACCTGGCCAGGATAGCGGCTTTTGTATCGGTATTTCTGCTGCTGATCGCCATTAGCATGGGCCTTCGAAAGCGCGGGAAAATCCCTGCTTCCTGATCAGCGCACTCATTTCAAGATCCTTGTTTACTCCGCCTTATTCGTATTTCAGGGTATCGGCTGGATTGGTCCGGGCCAGTTGAAGGGCCTGGAAGATCACTGTCAGGAAAGATAGTCCCAGGGTGATTAACAGGGTCAGCACAACGGCCCGGCCACCGATCCCGGCCCGGTAGGCAAAGTTCGTTAACCAATGGTCCATAGCCCACCAGGCGAAGGGGATGGCGATGACATTGGCCAGGAGCACCCATCGCATGAAGTCCGAGGCCAGTTTAATGGTAATCCCGGTATTCCCTGCGCCAAAAACCTTGCGTATTCCCACTTCCCTGCTTTTTTGTCCGGTCGTGAAAGAGGCCAGCCCGAGCAGTCCCATACACGCCACAATGATTGCCAGGAGGGTGAAATAAATGAAGATACTGCGCAAACCGGAAATTTCCCGGTAGGCATCATCGATATACCTTTCCAGGCTGAAGTACTCAAAACTTTCTTCCGGGAAGACTTCATTCCATGCCTGTTCTACCTGGTCCATGGTTTCTTTCGGGTTACGGGTATTTACTTTAATGCTGAGGTTGTAAAACCCGTTCCATGGCAGCTGTGTGATCACCAGGGGTTCGATACTTTCGCTCAGGGGAGCAAAATGAAAGTCCTGAACCACACCGATCACTGTGAATTCACCACCGCGGTATATGCTCTTCCCAATGGGCTTCTCCCATCCCAGTTCCCTGGCGAGGCATTCATTGATCAGGATCTTGTTGCTGTCGAGGCTTCCATCGGGGCTGAAACTTTCACCCCGGATCTCCGGGATGCCCATCAGGTCGAGGTAATGGTCATCCACTTCGATCACGTGGATCATCATGGGATCCTTGCGTCCTTCGGGGAGGTAGCCGTTGCTGGTCAGCCCGTTGCCTGGAATGCCCGTCGACGCCCCGCTGGCCACGATCGAGGGGATGCTGCTCAGCCGCTGCCTGAATGCCTCATATCCTTTCCTGGCCTTTTCAGTGGTGAGGGGTACCACATAAACCTGTTCCCTGTCGAAGCCCAGGGGCTTTTCGCGCAGGTAACGGATCTGTGACTGTATCACCAGGGTGCTGAAGATCAGGAAAGCGGAGATCATGAACTGCACCAGCACAAGGATGTTCCGGAATACCGGCTTTCCCCTGCGGCTTTCGAAATTCCCTTTGATGATCCTGATGGCCTGGAAGCGCGACATAAAAAATGCGGGATAGCTCCCGGCAAGGATGCCTGTTATGATGATGAGCAAAATAAAAATGCTGATGATCAGATATCCTGACTGTCCGAAAAGATTCAGCTCACGGCCGGTGAGATCGTTGAACAGCGGTTGTATGGCTTCCACCAGCACCAGGGCGATCAGCAGGGCCAGAAAACTGGTGACCACCGATTCAAGGAGGAACTGCCGGATGATGCTCCGGCGATGGGCCCCGCTTACTTTCCGGATACCGATTTCCTTGGCACGCCTCACGGAACGTGCCGTTGACAGGTTCATGAAATTGAAGCAGGCGATCAATAATATAAAGAAGGCAATGCTGGCAAATACATAGAGGTTGGTAAGCCTGCCCTCACCTTCAAGACCGTAATCCTGCCCTGAATACAGGTGAATTTCTTCCAGGGGCTGCATGTACAGGCTGAGCAGAAACCCATGCCGGCGGTATTTATAATTGATGTGCCGTTCCATGAAATCCTCAAAACGATCTTGAATATTTTCAGGAGTGCTCCCTTCCGCCAACAAGACAAATGTGGGGTAATTCCATCCTCCGTCCCAGTCGAGGCGCAGATCCGGATTTTGATAGAGGCTCGAGAAGGATACCAGGGCATCGAACTGCAGGCTTGAATTTAATGGCGGATCTTCCACGATACCGGTAACTTTCAGCGTTTTCTCCCCATTGAAGGTGATCATCTTTCCCAGGGGTTCTTCTTTTTTCCCGAAGATCTTCTGTGCTGATCTAGTGGTCAGTACCACTGACCCGGGCTCCGTCAGACAATACCTTGCATCGCCTTTCAGCAGCTTGAAGGAAAAGATCCCGAAAATACTCGAATCGGCATAGGTTACCTTGTCTTCGTAGTAGTTTTGCCCCTTATAGGAAAAATAGGCCGACTGTAAATTCGAGAACCTTGCCATGGAAACTACCTCCGGGAATTCCCTGAGCATACTTTCCCCCACTGCAGCAGTCAGGTATTCGGTGAACTGGCTGTTGTCGGCACTTTCGTGCTTTACCACTAACCTGTACACGTTGCCTTTACGCTCATGAAACTGATCATAGCTTAGCTCATGGGCAAGGTATTCTGCGATCAGCAGGACCGCAGCCATGCCAATGGCCAGGCCAAGGATATTGATCAGGGAAAAAAACTTGTTGCGATAAAGGTTTCGCAGAGCGATGATGAGGTAATTCCGGAACATAAGATTCGATTTATTGCTTTCAATGCCGATTCAACCTACTCATATTTAATAGCATCGACCGGATTGGAGGTCGCCGCACGCAGAATGTGGAAACTGATGCTCAGCATCCCGACTACGAGGGCCAGTAATCCTCCCAGGATAAAGGGAACAATACCAATGCTGATGTGGAACGCAAAGTTCTCAAGCCAGAGGTCGAGGAGATACCAGGATACCGGAATAGCCAGTACAAAGGCGATCCCGATCAGGATAGCAAATTCTCTGACCAGCAGGCCGATCACATTCCCGATGGAGGCGCCCAGGACTTTCCTGATCCCGATCTCCTTGGTGCGTTGCTCTGCCACAAACGACGATAGCCCCAGCAGTCCGAGCAGGGCAATGAAAATGGTGAGCAGTGTGGCGATGGTAAAAATGATCCCCAGTTTCTTCTCTGCCACATACATTTCATCCCAGGTATCTTCCAGGAAGCGGTAATTAAAGGGCCGGTTTGCCCCGAAATCATTCCATTTCTCCTCGATGAAATCCAGGGTTTGCTGCTTGTTCTCTTCGTTGATCCTGATGCTGAGATGGAACTTGTCGAAAGCGGCAGGGAACATCATCTGGGGTTGCACCCTGTTGTGCAGTGATTTGAAGTGATAATCCTTTACCACCCCGATCACTTTCATGATCCGCCCCGGATCATTGGTTTCAGGATTGAATCCCCATGAGATCGTTTTACCGATGGGATCATCTTCCCAGCCGTAGGCTTTCATGAGGGCTTCATTGATGACCACGGCCGCGCTGTCGTCGGTGCCCATCTTCTCGTCGAAAAACCGTCCGGTCAATGAATCGATCCCGTACACATCAAAGTAGTGGTAGTCGACGATGGTAATGATGCTGGATTCATCCACCCAGCCTGAGTCTTTCTCGAAACGCACCACCTGTATCCAGGTATTTGCGCCGGGTACCCCGATGGAGTTGGTAACCCCGAGGATATCCGGGTTTTGCAGTAGTTCTTCGCGGAAGATCTCGGCCTTGGCCCTGAAGCCGGTATCCTGCATCTCCAGGATGACCATATTGTCCATGTCAAATCCGAGGTCCTTGTTTTTCAGAAAGTTCAGTTGCCCTGAAACGATGATGGCTCCGATGATCATGGCCGTGGCAATAAAGAACTGGAACACCACCAGGATCTTCCTCAGGATGCCACTGCCTCCCTTTTTCGATACGGTGCCCTTCACCACGGTAACCGGATTAAACGACGATAGATAAAAAGCGGGGTAGCTTCCGGAGATGACCCCGATGATCGTAGCTACCAGGATGGCCCCGAGAATAAGCAGGGGATCCCGGAAGATCTCTGTGGTGAATTCTTTTCCCGACAGGGTATTGAATTCGGGCAGCAGATAGTACACGATAAGTCCTGCCAGGATCAATGAGATATAGCTGAGCAGCAGGGATTCGCCCAGGAACTGCATGATCAGCTGCGATTTATGTGCGCCGGCTACTTTCCGGATACCCACTTCGCGTGCCCGTTTTGCCGAACGCGCTGTGGCCATGTTCATATAATTGATGGCTGCGATCAGCAGAATGAACAGGGCTACGGCAATGAAGATGTATATGAATGCTTTATTTCCTTTTGGTTGGTCGGACGATAAATGGGCGGAAAAGTGCTGATCGGCAAGCGGGGTCGACATGAGATCGTAACTGGCATTGATCATGTCGCCAACCGATTTCATGTACTTTTCGTAGAACTGCGGAAACTTGTCGTGGATGCTCTGCATCTCGCTGTTCTCATTCAGCAAAAGATAGGTATACACCCCGATATTCCAGAAGCGGTTGGGCTCCATGCTGTTGAACTCTTCCTCCCCGTTTTCTTCGGCAAGGGTGGTCCCGGATATCAGGGCATCCCACTTCAGATGGGAGTTTGAAGGCACATCGGCCACTACCCCGGTAACTTTGAGCTGGCGGTCGTTTCCCGACTCCAGTATCTTGCCCATAGGATTGCTGTCGCCGAAATATTTTTTTGCGGTCGATTGGCTCAGGACAATGGAGTAAGGTTCGACAAGGCACTTTCCCGGGTCGCCCATGATCATTTCATGCGTGAATACCTTGAAAAAGGTGGAATCCGTGAAGTAAAAATCCTCTTCGTACGATTCTTTTTCTTCGTTCCTGAATAGCTGGTTCCCGGTTCCGTAGATCCTGACGACCGCTTCAACTTCCGGATATTCGAGTTGAAGAGCCGGCCCCATGGGAACGGGAACGATGGCAAACATCTCCTGCTTGCCGGCGATGGTAAAGTTCGATTCGATCCGATGTATCCTGGAGGCTTTTTCGTGGTAGGCATCATACGACATTTCATCGGAGATGTGCAGGTACAGAAAAATGAAGGCCGACAGCCCGATGGTCAGGCCGAGGATATTCAGGAAGGAATAGAACTGGTTTTTAACGATATTCCTGAAGGCACTCTTGATGTAATTGCTGATCATGGCGAAGAGCTTGTTTAAGAGTTATTTAATATTCTCGGTGATGATGTGCCCGTCGAAGAGGCGGATGATCCTGTGGGCGTATTCGGCGTCGCGCTGTGAGTGGGTCACGATGATGATGGTGGTTCCTTCTTCATTGAGTTGTTCCAGAAGGTTCATCACTTCCTCCCCATTGGCGGAGTCAAGGTTTCCGGTTGGTTCATCGGCCAGGATAAGGTGGGGGTTGGCTACGACAGCCCTGGCCACGGCAACACGTTGCTGCTGGCCACCGCTGAGCTGCATGGGAAAGTGTTTCTTCCGGTGAAGGATCTGCATCTTCTCCAGGACCTCTTCCACGCGTTTCTTTCGCTGCGATGAAGGCATGCCCAGGTATATCAGGGGAAGCTCAACGTTTTCCTGCACATTCAGTTCATCGATCAGGTTAAAGCTCTGGAAAACAAAACCAATGTTCTTTTTCCTGAGTTTTGCCCGCTGCCGCTCATTCAGCCCCGACACTTCAGCCCCGTTAAAACTGTAACTGCCGCCGCTGGGGTTGTCGAGCATGCCCAGGATGTTGAGCAGGGTTGATTTCCCGCAACCCGATGGACCCATGATCGCTGCGAATTCACCTTGTTTAATTTCTACACTTACTTCATCCAGAGCAGTGGTTTCCACTTCATCTGTCCGGAAGATCTTACTGAGTTTTTCTGTTTTGATCATTGCTGTTTTATTTTGGTTTTTTATATATGTTATGACGATCTGCTTGATCTTTAGTTACTGCTTATTCATATTTTATGGCATTTACAGGTTTTGCCGTTGCTGCCTTGTAGGATTGAAAGCTAATGGTGATCATGGCAATAACAAAGGATGCCAGCAAGGCCAGGGCAAAAACCCATAGATCCAGACGGGTGCGGTAGGCAAAATCATCCAGCCAGTTTTCCATGATCAGGTATATGGGCACCCATGCCAGCACATTGGAAATGAGTACCAGGATAACGAACTCTGCCGACAGGGAACGTATGATGGATGCTGTGGATGCACCAAGAATTTTACGGATGCCTATCTCCTTGGTCCTTTGTTCTGTGATGAATGATACGAGCCCGAAAAGCCCCAGGCAGGCAATAATGATCGCCAGCAGGCTGAAATAACTGACGATCAGTCCCATATTGGTCTCGGCCCTGTACAGGTTGTCGTAATATGGATCAAGGAAGAAATAGGAGAATGGGACAGAGGGAAGACTCTCGGTCCATTGCTGTTCTATCCCGGCTACTCCTTTTTTTATATTTTTCGCTTGAAGCCGTACACACAGGTACCGGTTAAAATATGGGTAGATATGCATCATTAGCGGCTCAACTTCAGAGTGCAGGGAGGCGTAATGAAAATTCTCCGTTACCCCGATGATCTTTCCTTCCTTGGGAGGATCAACATTGTACAGGTATGTGAATTTTGTGTTCAGCGGATCTTTCAGCTCAAGCCAATCTGCGGCTGCCTGGTTAATAATAAATGCTTGCTGTTCATCCAGTTGTATGTCTTTGTCAAAATCCCTTCCTTCAATAAAATCAATTCCCAGAGTTTTAAGCATGTCGGCATCTCCTGCCAGCACTCTCATGCCGAAACCTTCAGAAAGGCTCTGGGCATTTTCGGCATTCGACTCTGTTGCATTGGGAAGGGAAACGGTCAGGAATGGCATGCGTTGTCCGGGGACCCCGGATACCATGCTCGCAGCGACAACATCCGGGTTGCCGGCCAGTTCATCCCTGAATGCAGCTACCCGGTCCATATAGTTCCGGCTGGGTATGGGAATTACCAGGAGATGTTCTTTATTGAAGCCAAGGCTTTTGTTCTGGATGTAGTTCAGTTGCCGGTATATGGTGATGGTCCCGATGATCAGGATCACACTGATGGTGAACTGGCTCACAACCAATATCCTGCGAAGCAGCAAGGCCTGTCGGTTCGATCGCCCTGCCGATATCCTGGCCCGCAAAACTTTCAGCGGACTCATCCTTGACAGGAACAAAGAAGGGTATGAGCCTGCAATAAATCCTACCACCAGCACCACCAGGAGCAGCGAGATACCCATCATTGGATTATCCACGATATTCATCGATAAGTTTTTGCCGGTTAATTGATTAAATCCCGGCAGGATAAACTCTGTAAGAACTATGGCCAGGATCATGGCGATCAGGGTAACGAGATAGGATTCGGTAATGAACTGGCTGAAGATGTTTGTGCGTTGTGCACCCATCACTTTCCTGAGTCCTACTTCTCTGGAACGCCTTGCAGAGCGGGCTGTGGCCAGGTTCATATAGTTGATGCTGGCGATGATCAGCACAAACAGCGCAATGGAAGCAAAAATATAGATGTACTTCATGTCGCTGTTGGCTTCGATCTCTTTCTCCGCATGACCGTTCAGGTGTATATCGGTGATGGGCTGAAAGATCAGTGAGGGGTCATAATCCAGCATTTCTCCTGTCGTATCGTTCTCCACATCATAACCGTGGATTTCCCAAACCTGTTCGTTGGCCTTTCTCACCAGCGAGTCGAGAGCAGTCTGATTGTCGACCCGCAGATAAGAGTAAAAGGTGCTGGGGCCCGGCCGGTCCACCCCGTCCCATTTGCTGCGCATATCATCCATGGCAATCGCAATGTTGAAGTGGAAGTGCGAGTTGACCGGAATATTTTCCATCACACCGCTTACCTTGAATGGGTGGCCATCGATCCTGAGTACCCTGTTCAGCGGATCTTCATCACCGAAATATTTTTGTGCATACTCCCTGGTGATCACTACCCGGGCGGTTCCTGTCAGGGCCCTTTCCGGATCTCCCTTTAGCAGTTTAAATGAAAACACCCTGAAAAAGGAAGAGTCGGCGATAAGGATCCCTTCCTCACTAAAGGATTTATCCTCATATTCTACGATGCTAGGCTGGTAATTGAAGTGCAGTTTTACGGCATGTTTCACCTCCGGAAAGCGGGAAGAAATGGCAGGCAACACCCCTCCGTGCGTTGAGGCCCAGTGGCTGTCTTCCCCCATCCCTACCCAGCGGGGTTCTACCCTGATGATCAGGTTTGCATCCTCGTGGTGGCGGTCGAACGAAAGCTCGTCTTGTATGAAAAGGAATATCAATATGCAGGTGGCGAGGCCGATGGCCAGGCCGAATACATTGATAAATGCATAGCCCTTCTGTTTGAGAAGGTATCGAAAGCTGATCTTCAAGATATTCCGTATCATGGCATGGAGCAGTTATAAGACGAAAAAGGGGTGTTCTATTCCGGGATCTTATAATATATTTTTCCAACGATCTTCCAATCATCCCCGAGTTTGTAAAGGGAAAGGTAATCGGTGAAGATCTTCTTGCCGCCTTTACTCAGGTGGATCTTGCTTACTGCGGCCGTGCCGGTGATGTCAATGAATTCAAATTCACAAGTGGTGAGTTCTTCTTCCGGCAAGGGAGCGGGATCTTTTTCTTTTTTCATTTCCGAATAGGCGATCCAGTTGTAAATGGGGAATTTATCCACCATATTTCCTTTGAGGATGAGAAGGTTGAATCCCGGGAAGAAACCCTCGCGGGTGGCATCCAGGTCTCCTTTGTTCTGCAATCCGTCAACATAGGCCGTCAGGATCAGATTCTTGATGGCTTCCTCATCGCGGCTGGCATCCTGGCTAAAAGCCCCGGAACATAAAGCAAGGAACATGAGTAATAGACTGAGTTTTTTCATTTTTTTCAGGTATTAAGTATCAGGTATTAAGTATTAGGTATTACGTATTAGGTATTAAGTATTAGGTATTGATTATTTTTAAGCACATAGCACATAGCACACAGCACATAGCACATAGCAAATATCATATAGCACATAGCAAACAGCACATAGCACATAGCAAATAGCAAATTCCTACCTCGTTTTTTTCCTGAACATCAGGGGTATATTGTCCTTGCCCGGGGCCCCGATCTCCATCAATTCCCAGTTTTTGTCGTATTCATCGATCTTTTTCTTCAGTATGGGAACCGGATCTTGCGGAGCATCGTTATTGCCTTCCCAGCTCAGGAGTTCCACCCGGTACTGCAAGGTTTTCTTTCGGCCGTTGATCCGCACTTCGATCTCAATATTTTGCTCGATATCTACATCAGGGATCAGGATAACTACTTCTTTCATGGCATGAATTCTTAGGATTGTTTAAACATATCAGTCTCTGAAGATCAGTTTGTCTTTTCCGCCAAAGGACCGGTAGGATGATACGATCACCTTTTCACCGGGATCCAGCCCGCCTTTCACTTCGTAGTAGCGGGTATTTTGCCTGCCGATGCTGATGTCGCGTTTTTCAGCAAAGCTTCCCGAGGGATCGACCACGTATATCCAGTTGCCGCCGGTTTCCTGGAAGAATCCTCCTCGTTTCACGATTATGGCATCTGTGGCGCTGCTGAAGATCACGCGAAGCTGAACGGTTTGCCCGCGCTTGATCCCCTCCGGGGAATCCCCCTCAAAAAGCAGATCCACCTCAAAGGTTCCGCTTACCACATCGGTGTAGATCTTGCTGATCTCCAACTGGTATGTTTCGCGGTTGAAGTCAAATTCGGCTTCCTGGCCCACGAAAACCCGGGAAATATAACGTTCATCGATGCGCGCTTTCAACTTATACCCTTCCAGCATATCGATCTGCCCGAGGTGTTCCCCCGCTTGCTTGATCTCGCCGATCTCTGCGCTGAACGACGAGAGCTTCCCGTCGGCCGGTGCCTTGATATTCAATCCTTCAATGGTCTTTCGAAGCAACTCAAGGTTGTCCTGCATACGGCTCATCGAAGCATTGATCTGCCTGATCTGGGAATAGGCAAATATGGAATCCAGTTTCTGGAGTTCCTTGCTGAGGTCAAGCTGCTTTTTAAGCCCGAGATAATTCCGCTCGGCATCTTCCCATTCCTTGATGGCGATCACCTCACTTTCAAACAAGTGTTTTTTACGGTCATAATCAGTCTTCGCCTGTTGCAACTGGTAGTTGAGCGTGGCGATCTCCTTTTCCCGGATGAACTTGCTTTGCTCAAGCTGGATCTTGGTGTTCTGCAAGTTGTTGATGGCATCAAGCATGCGCGTTTCCTGCTCCATGGTGCTGAGCTCCATGTTGGCATTCATGAGCTTAAGGATGGGATCTCCTTCCTTGAGTATGGCTCCGTCTTCCACATATACCGCTTCCACGATCCCGCCCTGGACAGCATCAATATATATGGTGCTTTTGGGGTATACCACCCCGTCGACGGGGATGAATTCCTGGAATTTTTCTTCCAGCACCGTGCTAATGCTGATCTGGTCCTTGTTCACATATAGCCTGCTTTGCTTGTCCCTGAAAAAGATCAGGTAAATAAGGAAAAACGCAAATGCAAGGATGGCCGTGATCCCGAGAATTCTCTTCACAGTCCATTTCTTTTTTTTGATCGGTCGGTCCATTTTTCGTTATAATTTGGTTTAACATTTTTTAACTAAATCTGTGCCATTAATTGTAAGTGGCCTAAAAACAATAAGTTAACAGGGGTCTCCTATTGGCTTGTCCTGTGTTGTGTACACAATCGTTCAGTTTTATGTACAAATACGTACAGAATTCATAAATTTACAGGGTGCCTGGATGCGATTGATGTATAATGATTTTCAAAGACTGTTAATTATCAGTTATTTATGTATTGCAGCACGATAATTGCACATTTCATTATACCAAATCAAAAAAGACCGGAGCTTATGAGTAAAATGGAAGCTAAAATTCTGATCATCGACGACGACAGGGATGTGCTCCTGGCGGCGAAACTGTTTCTGAAACAACATTTCAGTATCGTTCATACCGAAGAGAATCCGGAAAACATTCCGGCATTGATGCAGAACGAATCCTACGATCTGATCCTGCTCGACATGAACTTCTCCCGCGATGCCACCAGCGGTAAAGAAGGTTTTATATGGCTGAACAAGATCCTGGAGATCGATCCATCCACCGTGGTGATCCTCATTACGGGCTATGGCGATATTGAACTCGCCGTGCAGGGGATCAAGGAAGGGGCGACCAACTTTTTGCTTAAACCCTGGGACAATAAAAAACTTGTGGCTACTATAACCACCTCCCTTCAGCTTCGCAAATCAAAAGTTGAACTGGAAAACCTCCGTTCCAAGCAAAAAGTGATCATCGAAGACCAGCATCGGGTGCACAAAGAGATCATCGGGAGTGGCCCGGCCATACAAAAGGTGCTCGAATCGGTCAGAAAAGTTGCTGCAACGGATGCCAATGTTTTGATCCTGGGGGAAAACGGAACCGGCAAGGAACTCATTGCAAGAGCCATACACATGGCGTCTGCCCGCAAGGATGAGGTATTCATCAGTGTCGACCTGGGGGCCATCACCGAAAGCCTTTTCGAAAGCGAACTCTTCGGCTATAAAAAAGGGGCATTTACGGATGCCAAGGAAGACCGTGCCGGCCGCTTCGAAGCAGCCAACAAAGGAACCATATTCCTCGATGAGATCGGAAACCTTTCCATGGGATTGCAATCCAAGCTGCTCAGTGTGCTGCAAAGCCGTAATGTGGTCAGGCTGGGAACCAATAAAGAGATCCCCATTGATGTGCGGCTGCTTTGTGCCACCAATATGCCGCTCTACCAGATGGTGAACGAAAGCAAATTCAGGCAGGACCTGCTCTACCGCATCAATACGGTCGAGATCCATGTGCCTCCCCTGCGGGAGCGTCCGGAAGATATCCCTGCCCTGGTCGATCACTTCCTGGAGCTCTACTCCCGGAAATATAAGATGGCCGCTAAACGTATCAATGCCTCTACCCTGAAAAGACTTGAGAAACACCCCTGGCCGGGGAATATCCGTGAGCTGCAACATGCAGTGGAACGGGCCGTGATCATGAGTGAGAACAACATCCTGGAACCCACTGATTTCTTCCTCGGGGGCAGCGAGGATATCACAACTGAGCAAAGCGATCAGGCCAACCTGAACCTGGCGGAGACCGAAAAGATGCTGATCCGCAAAGTGATCGATAAGCATGGTGGAAATATCAGTAAGGCGGCCAAAGAACTGGGGCTGACCAGGGCCTCACTTTACAGGAGGATCGAAAAATATGGTATTTAGGCGGTTTCGTATTCAGGTGCTGCTACGGTTGATCCTGCTGGCAGTGTCCTTTTTTCTGCTCTTTTACCTGGTAGGCAGAAGCAGGTACAATGTTACTGCCGTGATCCTCATTATATTTATTATTGTACAGGTGGTTTTCATGATCCGATACGTGGAAAGGACCAATCGCAAGCTCAGCCAGTTCCTGCAAAGTATCCGCCATTCCGATTTCTCGAGTTCCTTTTCCGACCAGGGACTGGGAAAAAGTTTTGAAGACCTGAGCCGCTCCTTCATGGAGGTGATCGAAGAGTTTAAAAAATACCGCACCGAAAAGGAAGAACATTTCAACTACCTGCAAACCATTGTGCAGCATGTCAGCATCGGAATCATCGTTTTTACCCGTGAAGGGAGGATCGACATCCTGAACAATTCCGTAAAAAAGCTCTTTAAGGTGCGCAACCTGCGTTTGATCAGCGACCTTTCTTCTGTCAAGGAAGACCTGCCCGAGATACTCCTGGGCCTCAAATCCGGCGATAACACCCTGGTGCGCCTTTTCATGGATGATGAATTGCTCCAGATCTCTGTGTATGCCACGGAATTCAGGATGAGGGATGCGGAATATGTCGTGGTCAGCCTGCAGGATATCAGTGCCGAGCTGGATGAAAAGGAGATCGATTCCTGGCAGAAACTGATCCGCGTGCTTACCCATGAGATCACCAATTCCATCACCCCCATATCCTCCCTGGCCAATACGGTGCGGGAAATGCTCCTCGAAGAGGAGAAAGACAAACTGATCCTGAAAGACCTTGACGCGGATGGACTGGAAGATGTGCGTGGAGCTATCGATACCATTCAAAGCCGCAGCAACGGCCTCCTCAATTTCGTGCAGGTCTATCGTAACCTGACCCGCATTCCCAAGCCGAATTTCCGTTATTTTCGCGTCAGCGAGATCTTCGAACGTTCAGAGCGGCTGCTCAAACCCAGGATGCAGGAAAACGATATCCGGTGCACCACAAAGGTCTTTCCTCCCGATCTTATGATCACCGCCGATCCGGATATGGTCGACCAGGTCGTGATCAACCTCATCCTGAATGCCATGGATGCTTTGAAAAATAAAAAAGACGGTACGATCAGCATCCTGGCGACCATGAGCAGCAGCAACCGCATCATGATTGAAGTGTCGGACAATGGTGCCGGGATCAAGCCCGACATACTGGATAAGATATTTATGCCGTTCTTTACATCAAAGAAGCATGGCTCGGGTATCGGACTGAGCCTTTCAAGGCAGATCATGCACCTGCACAAAGGTTCCATTACGGTGCGCTCCAAACCCGGAGAGGGTTCAACATTTACGCTAACATTTTGATTATGGAAAAAACAGCAAAAACCGGAAACAACAATCTTCACCCACACTTAAAGAATCGTTGGAGTCCGAGGGCTTTTGAAGACAAACCCATTGAAGCACAGAAACTGAGAAATATCCTGGAAGCGGCCCGCTGGGCTCCATCCGCTTCCAATATCCAGCCATGGGTGTATATTATTGGTATGAAGGAAGATGAAACCTATGCCGGTATCTTCAGTACCCTGGTGGAGTTTAATCAGCTTTGGGCCGGTTTTGCCCCGGTGCTCATCCTCAATTGCGGCAAAACCACTAATCCTAAGGGAGATCCGAACCCTACCTGGCAGTACGATACCGGGCAGTCGGTGGCACACCTGAGCATCCAGGCCATGGAGGAAGGGCTTTATGTTCACCAGATGTCGGGTTTCGATGCTCTGAAAGCAGCGGAGATCTTCCGGTTACCCGAAGATGTACGGGCAATTTCCGTTTCTGCTATCGGATACCCGGGCGAACCTTCCATGCTGCCTTTGCGTATGCAAAAAGCGGAAACTGCAGAGCGCGAAAGAAAAGAAATGGATACTTTTGTATTCTCTGAAGCATTCGGAACCAAATCCGATATTATTTAATTCACGTATCTCATGAAATATTATGCCCCTGCTATACTTCTGTTGTTTTCGCTGATCCTGCTTTCCTGCGGAAACGGGAACGAGAAAAACGCGGATCCTGCGAATACCCGGCAAACCCTTAGCATAAACGTTCCCGCTTTCAATGCGGATTCAGCCTACAACTATATTGAAAAGCAACTGGCTTTTGGGCCCCGGGTTCCCGGGAGTGAAGCCCACAGCCAGTGTGCAGCCTGGCTGGCCGACAATATGCGGCGTTTTGCCGATACCGTTATTGTGCAGTCGTTCAAGGCCAGGGCCTACAATAAGAAGATCCTGAGGGGGAAAAACATCATTGCCGTTTTCAATCCTGAACAAAAAAAACGGGTATTGCTGGGGGCCCATTGGGATTCACGCCCCTATGCCGATCACGATCCGGATGAGAGCAAGCATAACACACCCATCGACGGGGCCAACGACGGTGCCAGCGGTGTTGGTGTGCTGATGGAGATCGCCCGGCAGATCAGCCTGGAACAGCCGGCCATCGGGGTAGATGTGATCTTCTTCGACCTGGAGGATTACGGCCCGCCGCAGGGTTCACAAAACTATGCCGGTGAAGATTTCTGGGGATTGGGCTCGCAACACTGGGCCACGAATCCGCACAAAATGAACTACCGGGCCCGTTATGGCATACTGCTGGATATGGTAGGCGTGAAGGATGCTACTTTCCTTCAGGAGAGTTTTTCCATGCATTTCGCTCCCAGCCGGGTGAAGAAGGTCTGGGACCTGGCCGACCAGCTGGGCTATGGCGATTATTTTCCTTATGAAAAGGGTGGTTTTATCACCGACGACCACTACTATGTAAACAGCATCCTGAACATTCCCATGATCAACATCATCCACCTGGACCCGAATTCAGCCAACGGCAGCTTCTTCGATCACTGGCATACCGTGAACGATAACCTGGAGCATATCGATAAGCATACCCTTGATGTGGTGGGGATCGTGGTAATGAATGTGATCTACCGCGAGAAAGTTTAGCTTCCTTACAAAAGTTCGTTGGCCAGGTTGGCCAGGTCGGAACGTTCGCCCTTTTCAAGCCTCACATGCGCATAGATCTCGTGATGTTTGATCTTATCGATGAGATAGGATAAGCCGTTACTCTGTGAGTCAAGATAGGGGGTATCGATCTGGTAAATATCGCCCGTAAAGATGATCTTGGTATTTTCTCCCGCACGGGTGATGATGGTCTTTACTTCGTGGGGCGTGAGGTTCTGGGCTTCATCCACGATAAAGCAAACATTGCTGATGCTTCGTCCGCGAATGTATGCCAGGGGGGTGATCACCAGTTTTTCCTGCTCAAGCGCATCGCTGATCTTTTTAAATTCTCTATCCTTTTCGTTGAACTGGTTCTGGATGAACTTGAGGTTGTCCCAGAGGGGTTCCATGTAGGGGTTCAGCTTGGAGCCGATATCCCCCGGGAGGTAGCCGATATCCTTATTGCTGAGTGGCACGATGGGGCGGGCCAGGTAGATCTGCTTGAAGTTTCTCTTCTGGTCGAGGGCACCGGCCAGGGCCAGCAATGTTTTTCCCGTTCCGGCAATTCCCTGCATGGTCACCAGCTTCACCTTGGGGTTACGGATGGCATGAAGCGCAAACACCTGCTCGGCATTGCGGGGCGTGATGCGGTAAGCCGGGCTTTTTTCGATGCGTTCGATCCTTTCCAGCACCGGGTTGTAAAATACCAGGGCTGAAGTACGGTTATTCTTCAGGATGAAATAATGGTTGGGAATGGGTTCGGTGATCCCGACATCTTCCGGCATGCAGAAGCCATCGGCATAAACCTGGTCGATGGTTTCTTTCGGAAGCCCTTCAATAATTGTGCGCCCGGTATACAGGGATTCCACATCCTTGATCTTGCCGGTCTCAAAATCCTCAGCCGGGATATTCAGCGATTTCGCCTTCAGTCGGAGGTTGATGTCTTTGGTGACCAGGGTGACTTTCTTCTCGGGATGCTCCTCGCTCATGGTAAGGGTGGCATTGAGTATGCGGTGATCGGCAATATTATCCCCAAACACCTTTGTGGCATCCAGTTTTTCAGCCCTCTCCTGCATCACCACCTTGAAAAACCCATGCTTGGGACGATCGATCTGGATCCAGTTCTGCAAGGAATTGTTCTCCGACAGGCGGTCCATGATGCGGATGAATTCCCTGGCCTCGAAGTTTTTCGTATCATTACCCTTCTTAAAGTGATCCAGTTCTTCCAGCACCGTGATCGGAATGGCCACATCATTGTCGTCGAAACTGTAAATGGCATTGTGGTTATAAAGGATAACGGAAGTGTCGAGAACGAAGATCTTTTTGGTCTTTTTTCTTCTTGGCATAGGCTTCAAATTGTTATATAAAGCAACATAATTTTCAGCTTATTATTACATGAAGCCCCGAGAACTTATCAAGTGAGCCCTGTTCATAAAACACCTAAAATATTACTTTTGTGCTATGACCGAAAAAAAGAAACTTTTCCTGCTCGATGCCATGGCATTGATATACAGGGCTTATTTTGCATTGAACCGCAACCCGAGGATCAACTCCAGGGGGATGAATACCTCGGCCATCCTCGGTTTTGCCAATACCCTGCTCGATGTGCTGAAGAATGAAGACCCTTCGCATATTGCGGTGGCCTTTGATACCATGGCACCCACGGTCCGAACGGAGGGCTTTGCCGATTACAAGGCCAATCGTGAAAAGATGCCGGAGGATATTGCGATCGCTATCCCTTATATCATCCGCCTGGTGGAAGCCTTTAATATTCCGGTACTGAAAGCAGATGGTTATGAAGCCGATGATGTGATCGGCACCCTGGCCAAAAAAGCGGAAAAGGAAGGCTTTGAGGTTTATATGATGACCCCCGACAAGGATTTCGGACAGCTGGTGTCGGACAATATATATATGTATAAACCGGCCCGGATGGGAAACAAGGCAGAAGTGCTCGGCGTGGAAGAGATCTGCCGGAAATACAAGATCAGGGAACCTGAACAACTGATCGATATTCTTGGCCTCTGGGGCGATGCATCCGATAATATCCCGGGGGTGCCCGGAGTGGGGGAGAAGACCGCTTCGAAGCTTATCGCTGAATTCGGGAGTGTTGAAAACCTCCTGGCCAATACGGAAAAGCTGAAAGGGAAGCTGAAGGAGAACGTGGAGAACTTTTCTGAACAGGCCGTCCTTTCGAAACAACTGGCCACCATCATCCTGGATGTTCCTATTGAGGTGGAAACAGCGGAAATGAAAAAGATAGAGCCGGATCGCAGTGCCCTGGAAGAGCTTTTCGATGAGCTGGAGTTCAGGACCTATGCAAAGCGTGTTTTCGGCTCCGCCGATAAAGAAGCATCCCCGGAAAAGAAGGATGCGCCAAGCGACCTGTTTAGCAGTCAGGGAGTGGAAGTGCCGGAAGCGAAATTCAATGATCTGATGAACACCGAGCACAGCTACCACCTTGCAGAAAACCATGAAGAAAGAAAGAAACTGGTCGGGATACTTTCGAAAGCCGACGGGTTTTGTTTTGATACGGAAACCACCGGCCTGGATGCCAACGATACGGAACTGGTGGGCATGTCGTTCTCGATCGAAAAAGGGAAAGCCTGGTATGTGCCGGTGCCGGAAAACTACCAGGAAGCCCTGGATATCGTGGCTGAATTCCGGGCTCTTTTTGAGGATGAAAAAACACAGAAAACCGGCCAGAACCTGAAGTTCGACATCGCCGTTCTGAAGTGGTACGAAACCGAAGTCAGGGGTCCCTTGTTCGATACCATGATCGCTCATTATCTTATCGAACCCGACCTTCGCCACAACATGGACTTCCTGGCCGAAACCTACCTGGATTACCGCACTGTTCCAATTGAAAATCTCATCGGGAAGAAAGGGAAGAACCAGAAAAGCATGCGTACGGTTGCCATTGGGCAGCTGAAGGATTACGCCTGCGAAGATGCCGATATCACCCTGCAGTTAAAAGAGGTTTTTGAGCCCATGCTGAAAGAAACCGGTACCATGGATCTTTTTGAAAAGATCGAAATGCCGCTCGTTCCTGTGCTGGCGGCCATGGAAGCAGAAGGGGTGAAGCTGGAAACAGAAACCCTGGAGCGCTTTTCCGTAGAACTGCTGGAGGATATCCAGGGACTGGAAGAACAGATCCATGAACTGGCAGGAGTGGATTTCAACATCGCCTCCCCGAAACAACTGGGAGAGGTCTTGTTCGAAAAACTGAAAGTGACCGATAAACCCAAGCGGACCAAAACAAAGCAGTATTCGACCAGTGAAGATGTACTGCTCAAGCTGGCCGACAAGCATCCGATCATCGACAAGATCCTGGATTACCGCTCGATCACGAAACTGAAATCCACCTACGTGGATGCCTTGCCCAAGCTGATCAATCCGCGCGATCACCGCATCCATACGTCCTATAACCAGGCGGTGGCGGCTACCGGGAGGCTGAGTTCCAACAATCCCAATTTGCAGAATATTCCCATTCGCACCGAAAGGGGTCGCGAGATCAGGAAGGCTTTTGTGCCCCGGAACGATGAGTATACCCTGCTGGCGGCGGACTACTCCCAGATCGAACTGCGCATTATTGCCGAGCTCAGCCAGGATGAACATCTTATCGAAACCTTTGTTCAGGGGCTCGACGTGCACACGGCAACAGCTTCGAAGATCTATGGAACCAGCCTGGAGGAGGTGACCTCTGATATGCGCAGGAAGGCCAAGACCGTGAACTTCGGGATCGTTTACGGCATTTCGGCTTTCGGCTTATCAGAACGGCTCAGCATCCCCAGGGGGGAAGCGGCAGAGATCATACAGCAGTATTTTGATAAATACCCGGGGGTGAAGAAGTATATGGATAATACCATTGCCTTTGCCAGGGAACATGGCTATGTGGAAACCATGATGGGGCGACGCAGGTATTTGCGCGATATCAATTCCGGCAATGCCACCGTTAGGGGATTTGCCGAACGAAATGCCATTAACGCTCCTGTGCAGGGTTCCTCGGCCGATATGATCAAAGTTGCCATGATCAATATCCACGAGCAAATGAATCAAGCCGGGATGAAGTCGAAAATGATCCTGCAGGTCCATGATGAACTGGTGTTCGATGCCTGCATTGAAGAGCTCGATCCATTGAAAGAACTCGTGCTTGAAAAGATGCGTTCGGCCCTTGCAATGAGCGTTCCCGTAGTGGTTGATATGAACACCGGCAGCAATTGGCTGGAAGCCCATTGATGCTTGTGAAGCGATTAACGCAACGATATGTTTAAATAACTGTATATTAGCGAATTGATTCTTTTAAACTTCCTTGCCAAAGATTTAAATTTGTGTAAATTTTTTATTAAAAATGTGTTAATAAAATCTTTTTTTCAGGCTACATCTAATCTGCTCAACCGTTTATGATTTTTCAACGGATTCATGTTAATAAGTATTGCGACCCACCCCAGTATTATAACGTATATTAGTAAGGAAAATCCGCAGGTTCTTTTTCAAAATTAAGCCGTTGAATTCTAAGGAACTGGAGAATTTAAATTTTTTCAAAAACGAACACATGGAGCAGAAAAACGATCTTTTCGTGAATATTCAAACTGAAAAGCAGACGGAAAAGGAAAGTTTTTATGAAGAAGTTCTGGAGGGAAGGAGCAAACCGGAGATGAATCCGGATGTTACGGGCAGATCTGATGCGCATGAGGCTGAAAAAAGCCATAAAAACCAGAAAGGGGAATTGAAAATATATTCACATGAAGAAGTATTGGTTAAGGCTACCGAATACTTTAAAGGCGACACGCTGGCTGCGAATGTCTGGATGAATAAGTATGCCCTGAAAGACAGTGATGGCAATATTTACGAGCTCACTCCCGACGATATGCACTGGCGGATCGCCAATGAGATCGCCCGCATTGAACTGAAGTATCCTAATCCCATGCCGGCCGAAGAAGTGTATGAGCTGATCAGGGATTTTAAATACATTGTCCCCCAGGGAAGCCCCATGGCCGGGATCGGGAACCGCATGCAGGTTTCTTCACTATCGAATTGTTTTGTGATCGGGAACGACGGGAACTCCGATTCCTATGGCGGGATCATGAAGATCGACCAGGAGCAGGTGCAGCTGATGAAACGCAGGGGCGGTGTTGGCCATGACCTTTCGCATATCCGCCCGACCGGCAGCCCGGTGAAGAACTCAGCCCTCACCTCCACCGGTATTGTTCCGTTTATGGAACGCTATTCGAACTCCACCCGTGAGGTGGCCCAGGACGGCCGGCGCGGTGCCCTGATGCTGACAATTTCCGTTAAGCATCCCGATGCCGAGAAATTCATAGATGCCAAACTGGAGGCCGGCAAGGTGACCGGGGCCAATGTTTCCGTGAAGATCGACGATGAATTCATGCGTGCCGTGAAGGAAAATGTCCCCTATGTTCAACAGTACCCGATCGATTCGCCCAACCCGAAATATACCCAGGAGATCGATGCCCGGAAACTCTGGGATAAGATCATCCATAACGCATGGGCCTCGGCCGAGCCCGGAGTGCTCTTCTGGGATACCGTATCCCGGGAAGCTATCCCGGATTGCTATGCCGACCTCGGCTTTAAAACCGTTTCTACCAACCCCTGTGGCGAAATTCCGCTCTGCCCCTACGACAGCTGCCGGCTGCTGGCCATGAACCTCTACAGTTACGTGGATAATCCATTTACGGAGAATGCCATTTTCAATTCCGATAAGTTTACCGAACATGCCCGGAAAGCACTCCGCATCATGGATGATATCATCGACCTGGAAGCCGAAAAGATCGATGCCATAATTGAGAAGATCGATAAGGACCCTGAAGATTATGAGATCAAAAGGGTGGAACGAAACCTCTGGGAAAACATCCGTAAGAAAACCCTGAACGGCCGGCGTACCGGTATCGGCATCACCGCCGAAGGCGATATGCTTGCCGCACTGGGCTCACGCTATGGTTCTGATGCAGCCATCGACTTCTCCACCGAAGTGCATAAACTGCTGGCCATAGAAGTTTACCGTTCCTCCGTGGAACTGGCCAAAGAGCGCGGACCTTTCCCCATTTTCGATTTCAACAGGGAAAAAGAAAATCCCTTCATTCAACGAATAAAAGAAAATGCCCCAAGGGTATATGAAGGCATGCAGAAATACGGAAGGCGCAATATTGCCATGCTGACCATCGCCCCCACCGGGAGCGTGAGTATCTGTACCCAGACCAGCTCGGGGATCGAACCGGTATTCATGGTGAACTATAAGCGTCGCCGGAAAGTAAATCCCAACGATAAGAATGTGACGGTTTCTTTTACCGATGATGTGGGCGATGCCTGGGAAGAATATAATGTCTTCCATCCGAAGTTCGAGGTGTGGCTCAAAGAGGAAGGTCTCGATCCGGAAGAAGTGAAAAAAATTGACGACAAAGACCTCAATAAGCTGATCAGAAAATCGCCTTACCACAAGGCAACTTCCAATGATATCGACTGGCTGAAGAAAGTGAAAATGCAGGGCTCCGTGCAAAAATGGGTCGATCATTCCATCAGTGTTACTGTGAATGTTCCCGAAGATGTGAACGAAGAACTGATAAGCCAGGTGTACCAGACGGCCTGGGAAAGCGGATGTAAAGGCATGACCATATACCGCGACGGTTCAAGGTCGGGGGTTCTTGTTAGCAAAGAAAATAAAAAGAAACCTGAAAGCAAAGATTCCATCATAGAAAACAATGCCCCGCCAAGGCCCAGGGTACTGGATGCCGATGTGGTTCGCTTCATGAACAATAATGAGGAATGGGTTGCCGTGGTTGGAATCCTAAACGAGCGGCCGTACGAGATCTTTACGGGAAAGGCCGAAGGTTTCTTCCTGCCTAAATGGGTGGAACACGGTCAGGTGATCAAGAACAAGCATAAGGACCGCCGCAGGGCTACTCAATACGATTTTCATTTTGAAGACCAGGAAGGGTACAGGATTACTATGGAAGGACTTTCGCGCCAGTTCAATAAAGAGTATTGGAACTATGCAAAACTCATCTCGGGGATTCTTCGTCATGGCATGCCCTTGCATTTCGTAGTTGACCTGGTCGATAAACTGGTCCTCGACAGCCAGTCGATCAATACCTGGAAGAACGGCGTGGTGCGTGCCCTGAAGAAGTATGTTCCCGATGGCACCGTTGTTAAAGAAGCCATTTGTCCGGAATGCAGCCAGGAAGGAACCCTCATGTATAAAGAAGGTTGCCTGCTCTGTTCCAATTGTGGATATTCTAAGTGCGGCTAATGCATTGATCCGCACAACAACCAATAAAAAAGCCCGCCAAAAAGCGGGCTTTCATTTCATATATCGGAATGAATTTTCTTACTGAAGGGTGAAGCGTACCGGGAGATTATACTGTACCCTTACCGGTTTTCCCCTCTGTTTACCAGGGCTCCACCTGGGCATACTTTGCACGACGCGGACGGCTTCTTCGTCGCATCCGCCGCCGATGCCCCTGAGCACTTTAACGTCGGTGATCGAACCATCTTTTTCCACAACGAAGGTAACATATACTTTGCCCTGGATGCCACTTTCTTTGGCCATTACAGGATACTTGATATTGTTACCGAGATAAGTATACAACTGCTGCATACCCCCTTTGAACTCCGGCATGGATTCCACCACTGTAAAAATGGGGGCCTCTTCTACAACTTCCTCTTCCACTTCGATCGGGATGAATTCTTCCATTTCGGTTTCTTCATCCGCTTCGGCGTCGATGATCAGGTCTTCTTCCACTTCAACATCATCTTCAACAACGTTGATCACAACCACTTTTTTCGGAGGTGGAGGTGGGGGAGGTTTAACCTTTTGCTCGGTAATGGGGATGATCTCTTCCGGGATATCCTCAACAACCCGCTCGCCAAAACCTTCTACGGTTTTATCGTACGACTTCCATTCGAAAGCCAGTAATATGGCAGCAAGTGCGATGATAAGGCCCAACTGGGTGAAAATGATCTTTTTACCTTCAAGATCAGCTTTTGGTGATTTTTTCGATTCCATGGTGTCCTTATTTTGATGGTGCGTCCGGTCGCATGAACCGGAGGGCTAAATTAATTATATTTTTTAGAAGAACGCAAGTTTTTCTTTTCATTTCTTCTGATGAAATACCACGCTATGCATCCCAACAACAGGCCCAGGGTATCGGCCAGGAGATCGTAAACATTTCCGTTCCGGCCCGGGATCACATAAAATTGCATTCCTTCTGTAAATAAAGCAAAAACTATGCCACTTACCATTACAGTGATAACGGGATGTTTCTGCAGAAATGAGTTGGTTTTCAGCCGGCTAAGGCCTATAAGCAACAAATAAGCCAGTGGACCGAACAACAGCAAGTGAACGATCTTATCCGGCCCGAGCCAGTCGAGAAAGCTGCTGACCCTGGGGATATAATTGCCGGGAATGAGGGTGAGCAGGGCGATCAGGGCGGCCCATAGCAAACCCGGAAGTAAAGGGATTCTGAACATCGTGAAGCCTAAGCTTCGATCAGTTCCTTATAGGCATCGGCATCGAGGAGGTTGTCGAGTTCTGCCGGATCGGAGATCTTGATCTTGATGATCCATCCTTCACCATAAGGATCCTTGTTGACAATTTCAGGATTGGCTTCGAGTTCCTCATTGAATTCAAGAACTTCGCCGTTTACAGGCATGAACATATCGGAAACGGTTTTTACTGCTTCGATGGTTCCAAAGGCTTCACCGGCATCCAGTGTTTCCCCTTCGGTTTCCACTTCGATAAAAACAATGTCGCCGAGTTCTTTCTGGGCAAATTCGGTAATTCCGATCTGGGCTTCATCGCCATCCACTTTGATCCATTCGTGGTCTTTGGTGTACTTTAAATTGTCAGGAATGTTCATTTTTATCTGGTTTTATTAACGAAGCAAAAATAGGTTTTTTTTCAGATGGCAGAAATAAAATCGATGCAAATATTATTGTGCCAGGGAGAACCTCAGGCTGATCCCGCCATTGGTGGTGGAGTTCCTGTACTGGTTGGAAACAAATGGATCGTTGATGATCTTGTCGAAGAACAGGCGGATGCTCAGGCTTTGATTGAGCATATAGTCGATGGAGGTATTGATAGAGATGACTTTCTGGCCCGCCGAAACCTGGTTGATATCTTCATCGATCCTTCTGAGTACGGTTTTGTTGTTCCTGATCGAGAAGTCAACCTTGATATCCACATCACTTTCCATCCTTGTTTTCCGGCCTCCGCCGCCCAGGGCCTTGATCGAGAAGCCCAGGCTTTTGATCCGGTATCCCAGCCCTACAACGAGTTCCCTGCTGTTTACTTCAGTTACCTGGTTATTGGCAAAACTCAGGGTGAGGTTTCGCGATTTCTTGTATTCCACCCGCGTGAACAGGCTGTTATGCCAGGTCATGTCGATCCCGAACAAAGGAGAGAACTGCTCGGCGATGCTGATCTGCCCGAAGTCGTATTTCGGAATGTAATCCGAACTGTACTCCTGCTGTCTTGATGCGCCGCCATTGGTTTCCACATAGCTCAGGTTTGAGTTGAATGAATTGATGGAATAGGTCGATGAGTAGCTGTGCGACAGGGTGATCTTCTGTATGAACCTGGCGATGAATTCCACCTTCGAAAGGCCTGAATAGGTGATTCTCCAGTTTGGCAGGGGGAAGGTCGGGAAGTAGTCCGTATTGACCTTGCCTGCACTCTGCCCGCGATATGCTGCCGTAAAGGCCGGACGCAGTACTTCAGGAGAAGTCGGGCCGTAACCTTCGGGATAGTATTCGCCGGTAATGGAGTCATAAACGTAATTCCCGTTCCAGTTCGGGTTGTTCCGGGCCAGTTCTTCCGCAATATCGGGCCGCATGGATTTCATCTGCTCAAAGGCTTCGGAGATATGATCGTTCCGGTTCTTTTCAAAGGCTGTTCCCCAGGTAATGGTTGATATACTGAAACTCCCTGCATCCTGCGGTGAGAATGACCTGAAGGTTCCGAGGGAATCGGAATAACGGTAATACTCCTGGTGGTTTTCCGTATAGTTCCGGTCCATATTCACCTCGATCTTAAAATCGGTGACCGGTTCAAGATTGACATGGAACACGAATGCATCCTGGAATTTTTTCAGATAGGGCTGGTTAAGGGTTGAATCCGTCGTGATCCAGCCTTTGTCTGCAGCTTCCCGCCGAAGGTCTTTCTGGCTTCCGAAAGCGAAGCCGATGCCGGGGGCACCATCGCTCCAGCGGCTTCCGAGAATATCGGGCTCGGGAATGAACCCGGGCAGGGCCGTACCGGTGCTCTGGCTGTAAGAAATGGTGGCTTTTTTCAACCCGAGGGCAACTTTCAGCAATCCTTCTCCAATGATCTTGAAATAATTTACCCGTGGTTTTTCCGTGCTGTCAGAAGCCACTTCTTCTTCCTCAGGCTGTTGCTGCTGCCGGCTCCTTTGTCGGGGCGGGGCACCTCCCCGTTGGCCCCGCTGGTTCTTCGGCCGTAATAATTTCTTCAGGTAGGGCGATTTGTTGTACAGCTTGTCGAAAGCCATATTCCCGTTCAACTGTATGGTGCGGGAGTTCTCGATCTGGTTCCCCAGCCGGTCCTGTATCGAGAGGGGAGAGGCCGTCCAGCTATAACTCGATTGATAAGTAGCTGTTGCGGTGATCCAGTCGAGCAGGGGCAGTTTATCGATGGGAACGGTATAGTTCGCCGTAAAGTTCTGGATATACCGGTCCATATTACCAAAACTGAAGATCTGGCTCTTCACATCGACCGAATCCCGTGCATCCGCATCATAATATTCACTGCCCGGATCTTTGCTGCCCGGGGCCTGGTTGATGTAGGCATTCGCCGTGGCATTATATTGCAGCGAAAGGGATTTGGCCAGGTCGAACTTCAGGTCGTAACTTCGGTCCCAGTTCCATTGTTTATTATAGGTAGGCCGGATCTTGATCAGGCCGAGGCTTTTATCCCTGAGCTTCATCTCCCCGTATGATGTGTTCATTTCGGTATTAAAGCTGAAGGATTTGGGGAGGAAGTAAAAGTTAAAGTCCTTGATGATCCTCAGGGCATCCGTACGGGAGATAAAGCCGATCTTTTCGAAGGGTTTCACATTTTTCGGGGAGATGGCAAAATTATACCCGAAGCCCCCGCGGTATTCCTGCAGCAGGTCGTATTCAATATCCACATTCCTGGAATATACCTCCGAATAGGCATAGGTGAAATTGAAGTTTTCAATATCGTATATGCGTGGTTTCTTGCTGCCTCCGATACGTTCCTTGCGAACATTCATGAAGTTGATGTTCTTGCGCTGGGTATAATCCACCATCAGTTTTTTCACGCTGTCCTGGGCATCTTTATCCACATAGGTGTCGAGGTCTTCCTGCAGGTTGATATCCGGGTCGAGGGGGTTGTATTCCGGGGTGATGTGTGTTTCGGAATAGTCGAAGTGCATGGGGATCCTGATCCCGGCTTTTTCCGGGAAGAATTTACCGAGCTGAAGGTCGGTGGAAACATCGAACTGGGTCTGGGCCTCAAGGTTTACGTCGCTGATCTTGCTGTCGAGGCTGGCAAAACCGGCTGAACTGTGCATCCCGGCCACGGTAACTTGTCCGAAATCTGCCAATTGGGCCTGGAAGGTAGCCGTGGCTGCCCATCCTCCCGATTTATTGAAGTCGGTGAGGCGCAATTCATTCACCCATATCTCCGCACAAAGAGGTTCCAGCTCGACAACCCCAGGCTTTTTCGGGTTCCTGACCCCGATCATAATGGTTTTTACATCGCTGACCGTGGGGGATCCCTTCACCGTGATCTTGCGGTCGCCGTAGTATTCGACATAGGGAAAATCAAGCCTGACATCGGATCCGGATTGCCGCAAGGCAACATTTCTGCGCTGTTTTACGCTGACCAGGTGTTCGAGGTCGATCTCGAAATCATTGGCTGCAGGCCAGATCGCTTCATCGTTGGTGGCGGGGGTTCCCCAGGGGGTGAAGGTCAGGGGCACTTCATATTCGTAATAGTTCTCGGTGAAATCCGATCCCACCCGCACAAAGCAGGTGAGGTCACCGTATTCCAGTTCCTGGCTTTCGATGGATTTCTCGGCATGGACGAACATCTTCAGTTTCTTGTACTGGCGGAAATCAAAGTCGGTGGTTTTGTACGCTGCACGGGCATCGCCGTCGACCAGGTCGCAAACATTGAGCACCATCGACTGTTCGTTCAGGCGGATAAGGTTGGTAGTACCGAGATTGATCTCCCTTTCGATTCCCGGGGGGATGACATAAGGGATGGGCTGGCGGAAGCCATTCTCTTCAATATTCAGGGTAGAGATGTCGAAAGTGGTCAGTGCCTGGATATCATCGGGAATGTATTCCCCGGCTTCGAGCAGGTTGTGCTGGTATTTACGCCATTCACCCCTGACCAGTTCGAAGGTGGCAAAGCGGAGTACGATGGGCCGTTCAAATTCTTTCATGAAAACACGCATGAAGCGGATCGACTTGAAGTCGGAGATCCCGCCTACGGCGCGGTCGGGCTGGCTGATCGGGATCTTGAACTGGTACCATTTGGTCTCAGTTACCGTATTGTTGGGCAATTGGATGCCCTGGGCCAGGAAAACATCGGTAATGTACTGGCTTCCCACTTCCATTTTGTCCGGGTCCAGTTCGATCTCATACTGGAAGTAGCGTTCCGACTCGCTCAGGGTGTTGTCGCGGTTCAGGTCTTCCACATCGGGCAGGGTGGTGGCTGCGGTAGGATAATCCTCGGGGTTCTGGGCATCGGTAGGGGAGTTCCCGTCGGGGCCGTTAAATCGTTTGTAGCGTTCCAGCACGCTTGTAAAGGTTGGATCCTGGTCAAGATCGCTGCCCCTGAAATAATGGTAGTTATCGGCAGAGGGGTCGGCGAAGGCCTGCTGGTATGCCTGGGAGTTGGGGCCGTAAGCGGCAGCCAGGGTATCGAGGTAGGGATGCAGGCCGCTTTCGGAATAGAACAGGCGTTCATCGGCATCGCCCAGTCCGTCGTAACCGACATCCTGGTATTGCCTGGAGCCTTCGTCGGTATCGAAGGATTCGACCAGGGCCTGCACATTGGGTACGCGCCCCCAGCCGGTGGTATCCACATTGATCACTTCGGAAGTGGTCGGCAGGCCGTTCTCGTATGCTTTCCTCGAGTCACGAAGCACATCTTCCGAAATATCTCCCAGGTTAAAATAGAGTTTCCCGCTATTGGTGGAATCTTCTGAGAAGGGATCCATCATCCAGAATTCGATATACTCCACATTGGTGGCCTCGAAATCGGTCGATTCGATCTTCCGCATGATCCCGCCCCAGCGCGTTTCCGGATCGTTCAGGTTACCGTCGGCATTAATACCCTGTGAGTAGGAAGTGGGCAAGGCATCGTAGTTGTAAGGCCCGCGCTCGCTCGGGTAGTAGGCCAGGTTGAACACGGCAATATTGGTCGGGGTTCCGCTGGGAATATCCTTATTCGGAAAGACCTCGGTTTCGAGCACCTGGCGTACGGAGTTCTTCGAAAGCTCGTCCTTGCTCACGTTGGAAGGTACCAGGGTGCTGTTGCGGTCGTAGAAGAGGGGGTCGATAATGTACCAGGCCAGCTTAGCCCTGTTCTTGCCGTAGTCGATCTGTGTCCTGAAGTTAAAGGCCCCGGCAATATCGGTCTCGGGAAAAAGGTCGAGTTGTCCCTGGGGGGTACTGGCCAGGAACCAGGTTCCGTAATTCTTCAGGTCGATGGTGGATTTTGCTCCTTCAAAATCATCGATATAGGAGGTTCCCTCGTTCCCGATAGCCCTGGAGTGCCCGGGCAGGAAATGGGCAAATTCGGCATTTACACTGACCATGGAGGGTGCCTTGGTGTCGATCAGGGGGATGGCGTCCACCATCTTGGTGAGGAAACGTGATTCAGACTGGTAGTTCAGGTCGAGGCCCCATATGGTGTTGTTGATGGGGTCGTTGCCATAGCTTACTTTCTGGGTCAGTGGACGTTCCCGGAGGTTGAGTATGGTTCCCCCGATCAGGAAATTCGGGTTGAAGGTATGCTCGATACGGGATCCCATCAAACGTTTGGTCTGGATGTTGAAGAGGGTATTGTTCTCCATCGACACATTGATGGGAGTGCCGGAGTTCAGGATCCCTTCGTTGATGATCCGCACACGCCCCAGGGTGTAGTCAACGGTATAGTCGACGTTTTCGGTCAGGGTTCTTCCGCCGGCGGTCACTTTCACTGATCCCCGCGGCACGTTGAAGGCGTTCAGGCTGATCTCCGATCCGGACGACGACTGGTAAAATCCTTCCAGGATATACTTGTTCTTGTCGGGGAATTGCTCTGCCCCGGTCTTTGTGAGGGTATACAGTGAGTCGTAGCAATAGCGGTTGGCCAGCGAGGAATCGCCTCCGTTGGAGATGATCTGTTCGCGCAGGTAGCTCCCGAAGGGTTCCAGCACGGTAAAGAAGATCTTCCCATTGCTGGACTGCATGGTTCCACCCTGGGTGGCGGCACCGTCGATGAAGTCGAAAAGTCCGTCGTCGGGTGGGTTCAGCTGCTGGTTCAGGTTGTCGAGGTTAAAAAGTTTCAGCAGGGGAACGCCTTTGATGTTGTCAGGGCCTTCCACGAAATAGCCTGTCGGAACCCCGTTATCGTTCCCGGAATAGAGGATGTTCATGATGAACTTTTCCTTGCTTACCTGGTAGGCCCCGATGGAATAAATGTTCTTCATCATCAGGTCCCATATGGGGACACGGGTATTGAGCGAGGTGCTTTTCAGCATTTTCACCGTCAGGCAGGCGGGGGCCACGATGCCCTGGTCGGAGAATTCACCCACCTGGAATACCGAGCTGTCCTGCCCGATCACCGTGTACTGGTAAGCGACGGCCAGGGTCTGGTCGGAGTTCAGGGTGGTGTTCAGGGAGATGAACCCCAGTTTGCTGTTCAGCGAATATTCTGAGGGATCGAGTTTACGGGCCACTTCTACTTTTTCAAAGTCAACGCCGGGTTCAAAACCCAGGCTTTTCAGGTAGTTCGAGGCGGTGTTGATGTCGCGGATCTGGGCGGTGTCCAGGTCGAGAAGCAGGGTGTTGGAGTTGTTTGCCGGATAAGTCCTTCCCGGCATGGGATCCACATTGGAATTGTAAATGATCTTGTTTTCCCCCAGGTCCTGGAAAGCCACGATATTCCTGTTTTGTGTTACGGCGGCGCCGATGTTGGTTACCCAGACCTCGATACGGTTGATGTTCACGTCGGAAACGACCAGGGGCAGTTCTGCCAGTGCACGCTCATAATTATTGCGGAAGTACTGTGAGAGGAAGAAGTGCTTATTTTCATCATAATCGACCGCGGTCAGGTAGAATTCGTTCGATTGCGCACCGCCCTGCACGGTTACATTGGAGGTTTCGCTTTGCTGTTCGGAGTACACGGCAGTGACCATGGTACGCCCGAACTGCAGCTTGGTCTTGATCCCGAACAGGCTCTGGTTACCGGTGATCAGAGAGGTGTTCAGGGGCAGGGAAACATTACCGGCTTCGATAAGTTTGATGATCTCATCTTCTTTTCCCTCGTACTTCAGCTGCAGTTTATTTTCAAAGTCGAAGGTGGCTTCGGTGTTGTAATTGGTACGGAATTCGATCTTATCGCCGATCTTGGCCACCACGTTCATCTGGATCTACATGTCGAAGTCGAAATTGGTGGTCCTGCGCTGGCGTACGTTCAGGGTAGGGTTGTCGGTTTTATTGTTCATGACCCCGAAGGTCAGCTCCGCGTTACCCTGTGGGCGGATATCGATGGTATTGTTGCCGAAGATGGTTTCGAAGAATTTTCCACCGATGTATATTTTGGGGATGATCCCGTCGCCGGTGGCCAGTCCCGACGACGACTGGCTGCGTTCTTTCCAGTAACTCCTGACGGAATTTTTAAGCTGGAAATCCTGGTATTCATCGAAGGTCATGAAGGTGGGCCTCCGGTAATTCAGGTCTCCGATCTTGTTTTCGATCTTGTACTGGTTACTCTCAGGGTCGTACTCGACCTGGGTATTCAGGTTGGAAGGATTGCCGAGGTAGAGCCCGTGGGTATCCTGGGGCATAAACAGGAGCTCGTCATTGTCGTTGAAAGGGTAGATAAGGGTGGCCGGTGCTGTGGTATCGGGTTCAATAGAGTCGGGTGGCAGCCAGGGGACTTCAAATCCCTCTTTGGAATTGCCTCCGGATGATGTTCCCCACACCATGGAGATGAAGGAAACAAATACGATAAAAGCGAACAGATATTTTATTATCCGTACCAAATAATTTTCGTTCGTTAGCCGCCCTGGGCGGGATTGTGCAAATTATATCACCCCGGGGTTTCAGTAAACGGTTCAGAGGAGTTTGAGGGCTTCCCTGATAAGCCCTTCAACACTGAGCGCAGATCCTGTATCTTTATGTCCGGTAAATGCCTTATCCAGCGCCTTTTCCGCCTGTTTTCTGTTAAACCCTAACGAGGTCAATGCAGTTAACGCATCATTAATGAGCGTATTGTGCGATTGCGTATATTTTTCTTCTGTTATATAGTCTTCTTTAGCCAGCTTGTCTTTCAGGTCGATCACGATCCGTTGTGCCGATTTTGCGCCTATTCCCTTGATCGATTGCAGGAGTTTTACGTTTTCGGTAGTGATGGCCGTAATAATTTCATCGGGCGAATACCCCGAAAGGATCAGCCTTGCCGTATTCGCCCCGACCCCGGAAACCGATATCAGGCTTCTGAACAGCATGCGTTCCTGTTTGGTGGAAAAGCCGAAAAGCTGCTGGTCATCTTCCCTGACAACCAGGTGAGTAAATACTTTCGCCCCGGATTTGTCCTGGAGGTGGGAATACGTAAACAAAGAGGTGTTTAGCAAATATCCGACACCATTTACCTCCAGCACTGTGTAGGCAGGATTTGCCTCTGCGATCTTACCCTCTAAGTATTCATACATAATCCTAACCGTATGGATTTATTAGTGCTGCAAATCTAATAAATAATGTACACGTGTACCGAAATAGATACACTATGGCACCCAAATTTAGAAATAATAAAAATTATCGGGAAGTGGTCGGCAAGCTTCAAATATTCTTAGCTTTGCGTATCGCTGTTAATCTATTAACAATAAACTGAATACATGGACAACTTGTTTCGCAAAGATGCCCTCATTTACCACTCGAAAGGTCGGCCCGGTAAAATTGAGGTAATTCCGACCAAACCCTATTCAACACAAAGAGATTTGTCGCTGGCCTATTCGCCCGGTGTGGCGGACCCCTGCCTGGAGATCCAGAAGAATCCCGATGATGTGTATAAATACACGGCCAAGGGGAACCTGGTCGCGGTGATCTCCAATGGCACAGCGGTGCTTGGCCTTGGCGATATCGGTGCAGAAGCCGGAAAGCCGGTAATGGAAGGCAAGGGATTGCTCTTCAAGATCTTTGCCGACATTGATGTTTTCGACATCGAGATCGACCTGAAGGATGTGGATAAATTCGTTGAAACGGTGGTGGCCATAGCCCCCACTTTCGGAGGGATCAACCTGGAGGATATCAAGGCCCCTGAATGTTTCGAGATCGAAGACCGCATCAAGGAGGCCCTCGACATTCCGGTGATGCACGATGATCAGCACGGTACTGCCATCATCACGGGGGCCGGATTGCTCAACACCCTTGGACTCACGGGGAAAAAGATCGACGAACTCAAGATCGTTGTGAACGGGGCCGGTGCTTCGGCAGTATCCTGCATCAGGTTGTATATCGCTCTCGGCGTGAAAAGGGAGAACATTATTATGCTCGATAGCCGCGGGGTGCTGAACAAAAAACGTACAGACCTGAACGAGGTGAAAAAGCAATTTGTATCCGATTGCGAAGCAGATACCCTGGAAGAGGCCATCAAGGGCGCCGATATGTTCCTCGGCCTTTCCGTGGCAGGAGTACTTAAAAAAGAATACCTCAAAAACATGGCCGATAACCCGGTAGTTTTTGCCCTTGCCAATCCTGTTCCGGAGATCGGCTATGAGGAAGCCATGGAAACCCGCAAAGATCTGATCATGGCTACGGGCCGCTCCGATTTTCCCAACCAGATCAATAATGTGCTGGGCTTTCCGTTTATTTTCCGCGGAGCGATGGATGTAAAGTCAACCACCATCAATGAGGAAATGAAACTGGCTGCCTCACGGGCCCTGGCCGATCTTGCAAAGGAGCCAGTTCCTGAAGAAGTAAATATTGCCTACCATGAAAAGAATCTGACGTTCGGACGGGATTATATCATTCCTAAACCCACCGACCCGAGGCTTATTATCCATCTTGCCCCGGCAGTGGCTAAGGCAGCCATGGATTCCGGGGTCGCGCGAAAACCCATCGAAGACTGGGATGTGTACCGGGAAGAGCTGAGCAAGCGGCTGGGGCTCGGAAATCCCCTGATCCGCCAGATCAAAGGGCGCGCCAAAAGAGATGTGCAGCGGGTCGTATTCGGCGAGGCAGAGGATTACAATATGCTGAAAGCTGCCGAGATCGTTATGAACGAGAAAGTGGCTGTTCCCATCCTTTTGGGGAATGTGGAAAATATCCAGAGCATTATCAAGGAGCATTGCCTTGAACTGGAGGGTGTGGAAATACTCGATCCGCGTTCCGACAAGCTGAATGAACAACGCCATAAATTTGCCGAAATTCTGTATAAAAAGCGGCAGCGCAAGGGAGTAACCCTCAAAGGCGCCCATGACCTGCTCATTCACCGGAATTACTTTGCCCCCATGCTGGTGGAAACCGGTTATGCCGATGCCATGATCTCCGGCCTCACCCGGAATTACCCCTCCACCATCAAACCGGCCCTGAATGTGATTGGTATGAAACCAGGGAAACGCCTGGTTTCGGGGATGTATATCATCAATACCAAATCCGGGCCGTATTTCTTTGCCGATTGTACGGTGAATAAAAACCCCACGGCCGAAGACCTGGTTGAGATCACCCTTGAGACCAAATATGCTGTGGAACAGTTCCGTATTGAACCGAGGATTGCTTTTGTTTCCTATTCCAATTTCGGTTCTAACCCCGGAAATATTCCCACTCACCAGCAGGAAGCCATTGCATACCTGCACGAGAATTATCCGGATATGATCGTGGATGGTGAAATGCAGGCCAATGTTGCCATCAACAGTGAGATCCTTGAGAAGAACTTTCCGTTCTCAAAACTGGTGGGCGGCGCTGCCAATACCCTCATCTTCCCCTACCTGACTGCAGGGAACATTGCCTATAAACTCCTGCAGGAGCTGGCCGATGTGGATGTGATCGGGCCCATACTGAACGGCCTGAATAAATCTGTTCACGTTCTGCCCATCGGGAGCACCGTGAACGAGATCGTGAACATGGTGATGATCGCGGCACTCGATGCCCAGTGTGTCAAGAAACGCGATATGGGAGAAGATTGTGTCGGGAAGATCTGACCGGTTTCGCTTTTCTTGAAATAAAGTGTTTGCCTTCCTGTTTCAGGCGGCATATGAACATATGCCCGCCCGGAATGTTATGTATCCCGGGATGTTTTTATGTATCTTTGTAAATATATCCTTTGGGTTTACGAATAATTTATTGTCGTCGGAATGGCGAAAAAGAAACAACAAAAAGAGTCGATTATGAAGAAAATTACTGTTATCGGAGCAGGAAACGTTGGTGCCACCTGTGCGAACATGATCGCGCATAAGGACCTGGCCAGGGAAGTGGTGCTGGTAGATATTAAAGAAGGGGTTGCAGAAGGAAAAGCCCTGGATATCTGGCAGACTTCCTCCATTAATAATTTTAATTCCAGGGTTACCGGGGTTACCAACGATTACTTGAAAACCAAAGGTTCAGGAGTGATCGTGATCACTTCCGGCCTGCCCCGCAAACCGGGAATGTCGCGCGATGACCTGATCAAGACCAATGCAGGGATCGTGAAGGATGTAACGGAAAAGGCGATCCGCTATTCCCCGGATGCCATCATTATCGTGGTTTCCAACCCCCTCGACGTGATGACCTATGCTGCATATAAAGCGGCCAACAAAGCTTCAAGCAGAGTATTTGGCATGGCAGGGATCCTGGATACCGGCCGCTACCGCGCTTTCCTGGCTGAAGCTCTTGAAGTTTCGCCCAAAGACATCCATGCCATGCTGATGGGAGGCCATGGCGACAGCATGGTTCCGCTGAGGAGGTATACCTCGGTTGCAGGGATCCCGATCACCGAACTGCTCAACAAAGAAGAACTCGATGCCATTGATGAACGCACGAAAAAAGGCGGTGGTGAACTGGTAAACCTGATGGGAACTTCCGCCTGGTATGCCCCTGGTTCTGCTGCAGCACAAATGGTGGAAGCCATTGTCGATGACCAGAAAAGGATCTATCCTGTCTGTGCCTACCTCAACGGGGAATACGGTCTCAAAGACATCTACATGGGAGTGCCCGTGAAACTTGGAAAAGACGGAGTCGAGGAAATCGTTGAACTTAAGCTGAACGAGAAGGAAAAGAAAACAGTCACCGATTCGGCCAAATCCGTTAAAGAGGTGATGGGCGTACTCGATAAAATGAAGCTTTTCGAGGATTAAGTCCCCCCCGGGACCGGATCCTGATCCATTGTATCTTCCCGGCAAATTGCCGGATTTTGTTGTACCTTTACAGGGGCTTAACAGCCCTGCATCGAATGTTACCAAATCATATCCTATGCCCAAACGTATTGTTGTATTGAGTGGTGCCGGAATGAGCGCGGAAAGCGGTCTTAAAACCTTCCGCGACAACGACGGCTTGTGGAACAATCACCGGGTGGAGGAGGTGGCCACTCCCGAAGCCTGGGCCGCCAATATGGACCTGGTCCTTGAATTTTACAACCAGCGGCGAAAACAATTATACGAATGCAAGCCCAACCCTGCGCACATTGCGCTGGCTTCCCTGGAGCAAAAATACGATGTGCATATCATCACACAGAATGTTGATGATCTGCACGAAAGGGCTGGATCAACACAGGTATTGCACCTGCACGGGGAACTGAAAAAGGTCAGAAGCCAGGCCGACCCCGATATGGTGATCGAACTGGATGGTTGGGAACTGAAAAAGGGCGATACCTGCCCGAAAGGCTCACAGCTCCGTCCCCATATCGTATGGTTTGGTGAACCCGTACCCATGATCGGCCCGGCAGTGGAAATTGCAGCTACGGCCGATATTATGATCGTGATCGGAACGTCACTTCAGGTTTATCCCGCCGCCGGGCTGGTGCATTATGCCCCCGCTGAAAGTGAAAAGTACTATATCGACCCTGCCGCCCATGAGAACAGCATGATCTCAAAGCTGAAGGTGATCCGGGAAAAAGCCGGAAAAGCGATGCCCGGTCTGGCTGATGAATTATTAAAAAGATAAGGCTTTGAGCAAGGAAGTCAGAGATACATATATCTGTAACCGCGCCCGCCGCTATTGTTCCTACCAGGAACGTTCTGTTTCGGAAGTAAAACGGAAACTGGCGGAATGGAAAGTGAAGCCCACGGTGGCCGGGGAGATCATTCTTCTCCTGGAAGAAGAAAATTATATTGATGAAGAACGTTTTGCCCGGGTCTTTGCCGGGGGAAAGTTCAGGATGAAAAAATGGGGCCGCAACCGGATCCTTGCCGAACTGAGGGCCAGGAAGATACCGGAAGACATGATCCGGACCGCCATGGAGGAGATCGATGATATTGCCTATGAAAAAACACTAAAAGAGATCATTGAGCAACGTAAATTACGATCAATTGACCCTGATAAGTTTGAAGAGAAAGCCAAAATATTTAATTTCGTATTTCGAAAGGGCTATGAAAAGCACTTAATCCAAAAGTATTTATAAACCGAATGTTTAATCCAAAAAGATCTGTTATGAAAAAAATGTATTACCTGCTTAGCATTATGCTAAGCCTGGCACTGGTGATCAGTGCATGTAAAAAAGATGATGAAGACGAGAATGATCCAACACCTTCAGGGGGTGACTTCAAGATCTCTGGCTACAGCCAGGATGCGGTAAACTTTACCCAGATGGCCGGAGCCCTGGTGCTGGTGACCGATATGAATGGCGGCCAGGTGGCCCAGGTGACTACCGATGCTGCCGGAAACTACAGTGTTGCCGTTGCGGCAGGAACCTATAACCTTTCTATAGCAAAAGACGGTTACCAGGCCCAAACCGCAAACAATGTGGTGGTCGGAAATGCCAACCTGCCGGATGTATTTGTTGGTTTTATGCCGGTGGACAATACCGTTACGGCCCCTGTCGGAGCCCTCTGCGGAACCGTCCTGGATGCTTCCGGAAATCCCCTGGCCAATGCTTCCGTTGCCATCAGTGCAGAGGATGAAGCCCTCACCAACGGCTATTTTGCTTCTGTAATGACCGACAATAACGGTAAATATGCTATCGGGGCCATCCCCCTGGAAGCCAATGTTAAGGGCGACCTGATCCCGGCCTTTAAGATCAAGGTGCTGAAAGATAATTTCGTGGATGTGAAACACAATGTGGTGATCGCACAAAATGCGCTCATCGTGAGCAATGTTGACCTGGTGAACCAGAATAACCCAGGAAATACCATCTTCACCGAAGGCTTTGAAACCGAATCGGCCTGGACCTATGAGGGATTCTTCCACCGGCAGCAAAATGCCACCATTATGAACAGCAATGTGACCAATTCCTATGTCAGGCTGGCTCCGAACGATAATACCGGCGGATACATCACCCAGGCATATGCAGGAAACTATTGCGCATGGTATGGTGAAGAAAATACCGGAAGTTTCATTGGTGTTCCCACCAGCGGACAGGAACAATGGTCGGGCGGAACCGGTGAAGCCAGCAACATGGGTAGCATGATCTCTCCCGTGATCGACCTCAGCGGCCTGAACCAGGCCTCACTTTCCTTCTGGTCGTGGTTCGAGATCGAAAGCGTGAATCCTAACGAGTACGGCTATGATATCATGGAGATCTACGTTCTTGAAGGAGGCGGAGAAACTTCTCTCGGCCGCCTGAATCCTTACAGTGATCCCATCCTGGAAGACAGGGCTTCACTGCCGTTCACTTCCGGTGGTTTCAATAAAGCTCCCCTCTGGATTATGGCCGAATACGACCTGACTAACTATGTGGGTTCCACCATCCAGTTGAAGTTTGAATTCAGGACTGTAGATGCCCTGTATAATGGTTTCCGTGGCTGGTTTGTCGATAATGTACTCGTTACCGACAAAGCCCCGCTGAAAGCTGCCAATACTACACATGTTTATGGTCCGGATCCCAAACCCAGGACCCGTTAAAAGACCTTAATTGCCTCCGGGCAGAATAGCGAGAAGGTTGCTGAAAAGCTTGTGATCAGGCGTTGCAGCAGCCTTCTTTTTTTTATCTTTGCCTAAAACAAAATTCATGGTTTCACAGGAAGAGATAAAAGCACTGGATAAGAGGCTTGCAGCCTTGAGGAGGTTCCTTTGACATCGACAGTAAAAAAGAACTGATCGAAGAAAAGGAAAGCATTACCCAACAACCCGAATTCTGGAATGACCCCAAAAAGGCAGAGGAAGTCATGAAGGAGATCAAATCCATCAGGTACTGGACGGAAACCTACGACAAGACCAGTACATCCTTTGATGATCTCAGCATTATTTTCGAATTCTTCAACGAAGGCGAAGGCTCCGAAGCGGAACTCGACAAACAGTATGAAAAAACGCTGAAAGCGATCGAGGACCTGGAATTCCTGAATATGCTCAGCGGCAAGGAAGATAAGCTGAATGCCATTTTGCAGATCAATGCCGGTGCCGGCGGAACCGAAAGCCAGGACTGGGCCGAGATGCTCATGCGCATGTATTACCGCTGGGGCGAACGCAACAATTATAAGGTCAAGGAACTGGAACTGAGTGAAGGGGAAGTGGCCGGCATCAAGTCGGTTTCCCTGGAGTTTGAAGGCGATTTTGTGTTCGGCTATCTCAAAGGGGAGAATGGGGTTCACCGCCTGGTGAGGCTGTCGCCCTACGATTCGGCCAACCGCCGCCATACCTCTTTTGCTTCGGTGTATGTTTACCCGATCGTGGATGAGGACATCGATATTGAGATCAATGCTTCCGACATTACCTGGGATACCTTCCGTTCCAGCGGCCCGGGCGGGCAAAATGTGAACAAGGTTGAAACCGCGGTAAGGCTGCGGCACGAACCTTCAGGCCTGGTGATCGAATGCCAGGAAACACGCTCGCAGGGGCAAAACCGGGAAAAGGCCCTGCGCATGCTAAAGTCGCAGCTTTACGAGATCGAACTCAGGAAGAAAAAAGAAGCCCAGGCCGAAATTGAAGGGAACAAGAAAAAGATCGAGTGGGGTTCACAGATCCGCTCCTACGTGATGCACCCTTATAAAATGGTGAAAGACCTGCGTACCGGCTTCGAAACCGGCAATGTGCAGGCCGTAATGGACGGCGACCTTACTGATTTTATAAAAACCTATTTGATGCAGTTCGGAAGTTCATAAACCCAATTCCAAGAAACAAAATCCAGTGAAATTTCAAACTCCAAATAGAATTTAAAACTCAAAACTATTGTCATCCCGAGCGCAGCCGAGGGGCAAAACTCAAAACTTTCGTTTATAATGAAGATCTACCACAATTCACGTTGCAAGAAATCCCGGGCGGGCCTGGAATACCTCCGGGAAAAAGGCATTGAACCGGAAATTATTGAGTACTTGAAATCCCCCCTGGGGGAGGATGAACTGAAAGACCTGCTGGTGCGTCTGAACAAAAAGCCCACAGAGATGATCCGCACCCAGGAGGCCATATACAAAAGTGATTTTAAGGGGAAGAACTTCACCGATGATGAGTGGGTAAAGATCATGGTGGAGCATCCGAAACTGATCAAACGCCCCATCGTGGTGAAAGGGCCCAAAGCGGTCTGGGGCGACCCGGCCGAAGAGATCGGGGCATTATTATAATCTGAATTCAACCTAATCAACAATCCAAAATAACCCAATACCAAATGGAATACCGCATCGAAAAAGACACCATGGGAAACGTTGAGGTTCCCGCCGACAAGTACTGGGGGGCACAAACCCAGCGTTCGAAGAATAATTTTAAGATCGGGGAGCCCGGCTCTATGCCGGTGGAGATCATCCGTGCCTTCGGATACCTGAAGAAGGCTGCCGCCCTGGCCAATCATGAACTGGGCGTTTTGCCGGAAGAAAAGAAAGATTTAATCGCGAAAGTCTGTGATGAGATCCTGGAAGGAAAGCTGGACGACAACTTTCCGCTGGTGATCTGGCAGACCGGATCCGGCACACAGTCGAACATGAACATGAACGAGGTGGTGGCCAACCGCGCCCATGTGCTGAACGGGGGCAAACTGGGTGAGGGCGAGCGTCCCATCCATCCCAACGATGATGTGAACAAATCACAATCGTCGAACGACACTTTCCCCACAGCCATGCATATTGCAGCTTACAAGATGATCGTTGAGACCACCCTGCCGGGGCTGCAATTGCTTCGCGACACCCTGGATGCAAAAGCCGGCGAATTCAAGGATATTGTCAAGACCGGCCGCACCCACCTCATGGATGCTACCCCCCTGACCCTGGGGCAGGAATTTTCGGGCTATGTTTCCCAGCTGGATCACGGGATCAAAGCCTTAAAAAATACCCTTCCGCACCTCACCGAACTGGCCCTGGGCGGAACGGCCGTGGGCACCGGCCTCAATACTCCCGCAGGATACGACAGCCTGGTGGCTGCCAAAATCGCGGAGCTGACCGGATTTCCATTTGTTACGGCCGAAAATAAGTTTGAGTCGCTCTCGGCCCACGATGCCATGGTGGAAACCTCCGGCGCATTGAAAACATTGGCCGTGAGCCTGATGCATATAGCCAATAATCTCAGGGCACTGGCCTCAGGACCGCGTTGCGGGATCGGGGAGATCATTTTCCCATCCAACGAACCCGGATCATCCATTATGCCGGGCAAGGTGAACCCGACCCAGGCCGAAGCCCTCACCATGGTCTGTGCACAGGTGATCGGGAACGATGCCGCCATTGCCGCCGGCGGCATGCAGGGCCATTACCAGCTGAATGTTTTCAAACCGGTGATGGTGTTTAACCTGCTGATGTCGGCCCGGCTGCTCGGCGACGCCTGCGTTTCCTTCACGAAGAATTGTGCGGCCGGCATTGAACCCAACCATGCCTACATTAAGAAGAACCTGGAGAACAGCCTGATGTTGGTTACGGCCCTCAATACCCACATCGGATATGAGAAAGCTGCGGCCATTGCCAAAAAGGCCCATGCTGAAGGCAGCACCCTGAAAGAGGCCGCTCTCGCGCTGGGCATGCTCACCGAAGCGGAATTCGATGCNNGATGAATGGGTGGATCCGTCGAAAATGATCGGCCCTAAATTAAAATAAGCTATCTTTGGAATATGAAGGAGCTGAAAGACAGAGTGAAAGAACTGGCCGGGGAATATCTGGACGATGTGGTCGCTATCCGGCGGCATCTCCATATGCATCCCGAATTATCCTTCAAAGAAAAGGAAACGGCGGCATTTATTGCCGGGAAACTGGATGAGATGGGGATCCCCTATACGCCGGGTATTGCAAAAACCGGCATTGTGGCGATGATCGGGGGGAATGATCCCGGATCGAAGACCATCGCCCTGCGTGCCGATATGGATGCCCTGCCCATCGTGGAGCAGAACAAGACGGAATACCGATCCCGCAACGAAGGCGTGATGCATGCCTGCGGGCACGATGCCCATATGGCCAGCCTGCTGGGGGCGGCGCACATCCTTCATCAGCTTCGCGAACATTTTTCGGGTAGTATTAAACTCATTTTTCAGCCTTCGGAAGAAAGCTATCCCGGAGGGGCGAAAGTGATGATTGAAGAAGGTGTGCTGGAAGATCCCCGGCCGGCAGCAATTTTCGGGCAACATGTATTCCCGGAACTGGATGCCGGAAAAGTGGGCTTTCGCCCCGGGAAATATATGGCCTCCACCGACGAGATCTATCTCACGGTAAAAGGAAAAGGGGGGCATGGGGCCATCCCCGACCAGGTTATCGACCCCGTGCTGATCGCCTCCCATATCGTGATCGCCCTGCAGCAGATCGTCAGCCGGAAATCGAAACCCGTGATGCCTACGGTGATCTCCTTCGGGAAGATCAGCAGCGATGGCAAAACAAATATCATCCCGGATGAGGTCAAACTGGAAGGCATCATGCGCACCTTTGATGAGGACTGGCGCAGCCGGATCAAGGATGAAATATCGAAGATCGCGCAGGGGATCGCTGAAAGCATGGGCGGAAGTTGTGAGGTGTTCATCGATCCGGGTTACCCGGCCGTGGTGAACAATGAGGCTCTGACCCTCAGGGCCCGTGAACTGGCTGCAGAATACCTCGGGGAGGAAAAGGTGGAAGACCTGGAGATGCGCATGACGGCAGAGGATTTTTCATATTTTGCCAGGGAGATACCCGGATGTTTTTACCGCCTGGGAACCCGCAATGAAGCAAAAGGCCTGACGTCGAACCTCCACTCTGCTACCTTCGACCTGGATGAAAGCAGCCTGGAAACGGGCATGGGGCTCATGGCCTGGCTGGCCCTGGCCGAGCTGAATGCATAGCTTACAACGATTCGGCTGTTTGATAACTTATCGGGGCATGCAAATACGGATTCTTTAATTTTATCGCAAAGGATCAAAAACAAATGTTGGTAAACGGAAAAGAATACCGGACGATCTGGATGGAAGGAAGCTGCGTTTTCATGATCGATCAGAACGAACTTCCCTTTTCATTCAGGATTGTGCAGGCGCAGACCTACACCGACACCTGCCATGCCATAAAAAGCATGATGGTGAGGGGTGCAGGAGCGATCGGTGCTGCTGCTGCCTTCGCCATGGCCCAGGCCTATATGCAGGCCCCGAAAAAGGGGAAGGAAGAATTTTTGCGCAGTGCACGCTACGCGATTGAAAACACCAGGCCCACGGCCAGGAACCTGTTCTACGCTGTTGAGCGGGTGGCCGGTGCCGGGAGTGCATCGACCGAAAAGGCCGTGATCGAAGCCCAGGAAATTGCCGACGAAGATGCCCGGGATTCCAGGGAGATCGGGAAGCACGGCAACAAGCTCATCAGCGATGGATACACTATTGCCACACACTGCAATGCCGGCTGGCTGGCTTTTGTTGATTTCGGCACCGCCCTGTCGCCGGTTTACCATGCGCATCGTGAAGGCAAAAAAATATTTGTGTATGCCGATGAAACCCGCCCGAGAGGGCAGGGGGCCAGGCTTACGGCCTGGGAACTCTACCAGGCCGGGATCCCCCATAAAATCATACCCGACAATGCCACGGCCAGCCTGATGGCGCAGGGGAAGATCGACCTGATGATCGTTGGCGCTGATCGCATTGCCGCCAATGGTGATGTGGCCAACAAGATCGGGACAATGGAAAAGGCTATTGCGGCGAAATATTTTGGGGTGCCCTTTTATGTGGCCGCACCGCGTTCTACCATCGATACTGCCTGCCCGGCGGGAAAGGATATCGAAATTGAGGAGCGGAGTGAAGATGAGGTCCTCTACCAAAAGGGTACCGACCGCGAAGGCCATATGCGGGAGATCCTGGTTTGTTCTCCGGGATCGCATGCCTGCAATCCCGCCTTCGATGTTACCCCGGCTGAGCTGATCAGCGGGATCATTACGGAAAAAGGGATCATCACGGCCGGGGAGAAAGATATTCACAGACTGTTTGAACAATGATTAGCCTATGGAACCAACATTAAAAGAAAAATTCATCATCCTTGCCTACCATCCCGACAGGGGTACCAACCTGGCGACCAGCAATATCGGTTATGGCCTGGCAGGAGCCATACTCTTTGAACTGGCCGGGGCGAAAAAGATCAGGATGGAAGGGAAAAAAGTGGTGCTGACCGACAGCCATCCCACAGGGGATGTTGTGCTCGACCAGGCACTGGAAATCCTGAAATCTGCCTCGAAACCACTGAAAATTAAAAGCCTGATCGGCAAGATCCATTTCCGTACCAGCCGCTACAAAAAGCCGGTGATGGAAAAGCTCCTGAAGAATTCCTATCTGCTGGAAGAACGGAAGCGTTTCCTGATCTTTCCCTACAAGCGTTATCCTTCCGGGAAAAAGAGCTACCGCAAGCAACTGGTGGATGAGATCAGGAGGAAAGTGCTGCGCGATGATTCTTCCGATGGCGATATTCCCTTGCTGGTCGGGTTGGCCGGGGCCTGCCGCTTCTGGAGGCGTTTTTTCAGGAATGCAGAGGAAAAGAAAAAAGCCAAAAAGCGTATCAAGGTGATCATGAAGGAAAGCCAGGTGGATACGGCCATCGATGAGACCATCAAAGCAGTTCAGGCTGCCATCATGGCCTCTCTTGCCGCAAGCACGGCTGTAAGCGCAGCAGCGACTTCAGGCTGATCGGTTCAGGATAGTTTAAAAGTGGATCTTGTGATAATCGTAGGTCTGGTTATCACGGAATTTCTTGATCTTTCCCGCCAGGTGAATGAAGATCTTCAGGTCGTTCTTCGCCAGCCAGTCCAGGGCTTCTTTGTGTTCATTGCAGGCACCTGCAAATACGAGCAGAAAATCCATCTTGTGTTTCTTGAGCCAGTCGATGGCCTTGGGGTTGTTGTCGATGGCGCCGTCGAGGGCTGCGTATTGCGGAAAGCGGTTTTTCATGAGCCAGTTAAAGGCATCTTCGCTTCCGCGTACAGCGCTCGATAGCGCCGCCAGTTCAGGATAGCCGTTTTTCAGGAGCCAGTTATAGATCTTTTCGTTTTCTTCGAATGTTTCTCCGAAAGCCAGGAGTACTTTTGGTGGGTAGTTGAGCATAATGCTTGAGTTGGACCATAAAGATAAAGGTTTTTAGAGTTCCGGGTGCCGAGTGCCGCCCCTCGACGGAGTTTATACTGAGCTTGTCGAAGTGCTCGGGGTGACATTGGTGCCGGGTTCCGCCCCTCGGCTTCGCTCGGGGTGACATTGGTGCCGAGTTCTGATTTATTATTACTTTTGCCTTTCATGTCGCAGCTGGACCAGATAAAAGAACCGATTAAGGACCACATCCGTGAATTTGAGAAACATTTCCGGGGGTCGGTGAAGACTCCTGTTCCTTTGCTCAACCGCATTATGCATTTCATTGTGAAGCGCAAGGGCAAGCAGATGCGCCCGCTTTTCGTGTTCCTGTCGGCGGAGATCAGTGGTGGCATAAATGAAACCACCTATCGTGGAGCCAGCCTGGTAGAACTGCTTCATACGGCCACCCTGGTGCACGATGATGTGGTGGATGACTCGAATGAGCGACGGGGCTTTTTTTCCATCAATGCCTTGTGGAAGAATAAGATATCGGTACTGGTGGGTGATTTCCTATTGTCCAGGGGACTGTTACTTTCGCTCGAGAACGATGATTTTGACCTTTTGAGGATCGTTTCCAATGCCGTACGCGAAATGAGTGAAGGCGAACTCCTCCAGATCGAAAAGGCCAGGCGGCTGGATATTCAGGAAGAGGTATATTATGAGATCATCCGTAAAAAAACCGCTTCCCTGATTGCTTCCTGCTGTGCCTGCGGGGCAGCTTCGGCCGGAGCCGGGGAGAAGGAAGTGGAAAAAATGCGGCAGTTCGGCGAGTATGTCGGCATGGCCTTCCAGATCAAAGACGATCTTTTCGACTACCAGAAAGCCAATAAGACCGGCAAGCCTTCCGGCATTGATATCCGCGACAAAAAAATGACGCTTCCGCTGATCCATATCCTGGGATATTCGGATAAGCAGAAACGGCGCAGGATCATCCGTGTGATCAAGAAACACAATACAGATCCCGATAAAGTTGCCGGCCTTATCCGCGAGGTGATCGAAGGAGGCGGTATTGATTATGCCCGCGAAAAAATGATCGAATACCGCGACAGGGCCTTTGCCATCCTAAACGAATTTCCGGAATCCCCCGCCCGCCGATCCATGGCTGAATTGCTGATGTTCACCACCGAAAGAGAAAGCTAAAAGAGTTCCGAGTGCCGAGTTCCGAGTTCCGAGTTCCGAGTTCCGAGTTCTGAAGTAATATCAGATTTCATAGTTCCCGAGCTAGTCCAACTAATCCCCTGGCCCCTTCTTCCTTCGGCTCCCGCTCAGGACAGGCTCTCAAGGAGAAGGGGGAAATGAATATGTAAGTTTATAGTTCCCAAAGTAATCCACTACTCCCCCTAGCCCCCTCTCTTTTAGGAGAGGGGGAAAAGGGGGTTGGGGGGTTAAGGGGGTGAGGTGGAGGGGAGCGAAGAGTTCCGAGTGCCGTCCCTCGACGGAGTTTATACTGAGCTTGTCGAAGTGCTCGGGGTGACATTGGTGCCGATTTCTGAAGTAATATCAAATATCAAACATCCATCCTAATTGGCTTTTTTCAGGGTAAATCCAAAGGTGGTTCCCACACCCAGGGTAGAGCGTACGTTGATGGCTTGTCCGTGGGCTTCGATAATGTGTTTCACAATGGCCAGGCCAAGGCCGGTGCCGCCCTGCTCGCGCGAGCGTCCCTTGTCGGTGCGGTAGAAGCGTTCGAAAATACGCGGGATGTTTTCCTGGTCGATCCCCAGGCCATTGTCGCTCACCTCGATCAGGATATTCTCGTCCATGTCGAAAAAACTGATCCGGGTAAAGCAGTCTTCTGTGCGGCAATACTTGATGGCATTATCGATAAGGTTGATCAACACCTGCCGGATGCGTTTTTTGTCGGCCTCCACCATGATCGACTTATCGTAATTTTTGTCGAATTCGAGTTTTACTTTTTTCTTCCTGGCCTTGATCTCCATAAATTCAACGATCTCCCGGGTCAGTCCTACAATATTGAATTCGGAATGATCGAGTTTAAGGATGCTGGATTCGAGCTGGGAAATGGTTTCCAGGTCTTCCACAATGGCGATCATGCGGTTGATGCTTTTTTCGGTCCGGATGAGGTAGTCCTTGTTGATGTTCGGGTCGTCGAGGCCCCCGTCGAGCAAGGTCAGTACATAGCCCTGTATATTGAAAATGGGGGTTTTCAGTTCATGGGAAACATTGCCCAGGAATTCCCTGCGGTAGGCGGCCAGTTCCTTCAGTTTATCGATCTCCTTTTTCTGGCTTTCGCCCCATTCCACAACCTGCCGGTTCACATCTTCAAGCGATTCATCAATATATTCCTGCTCGCTGTTCTCCTTGCTCACCTGGAAATTATGGATGGTCTTGTAGATGATCTTGATCTTTTCGTAAATAAATCGCTGAATGCTGTTGCTCAGGATGATGTAGGCAAAAATGAAGAGCAGCACGGCATTGATCGTGAAGACCCACGGCAGGGGGAGTTCCACGACAAAGAACCCCACAAAGAAGATCACGGCAAAAAAACCGGTGATCAGCAGGCTAATGCCAAGGGATAGGTTTCTGGGTTCGGAGTACCTCATAGGTCAATCGCTCTATTTTGAACAAGTTTCAAGGGGATAATGCCGGGATCAGGATTCGAATTTATACCCCACGCCTTTCACGGTCTTGATGTTCGGGATACTGAGTTTCTCCCGGATCTTACGAATATGAACATCGATGGTACGGTCGCCCACGATCACATCGCTGCCCCAGACCTGGGCAAAGATCTCTTCCCTGGAGAAGACCTTGTTCGGCCGTGAAGTGAGCAGCAGCAGCAGTTCAAATTCTTTTTTCGGAAGCAGGATCTCCTGCCCGTCCTTCATCACACTGTAGCGTTCCTTGTCGATGGTAAACTCGGTGAACACCCGCTGATCCTTCTCGGCTTTCGGACTGCTTTCCTTGTATCTGCGAAGCAATGCTTTCACGCGGCTGCTCAGTATTTTCGGCTTGATGGGTTTAGTGAGGTAATCATCGGCTCCCGCTTCAAAACCGGCGATCTGGGAGTAGTCTTCGCCCCTGGCGGTCAGGAAGATGACAATGGCGTTCTGGAAGGCATCTATTTTCCTGAGTTCCGCACAGGTTTCAATTCCGTCCATACCGGGCATCATTACATCCAGGATGATCAGTTGGGGATGGATCTCTTTGGCAATCCGGATAGCCTCTTCACCGTTCAGGCAGGAATGTACATTATATCCTTCCTTGCGAAGGTTGTAGCCCAGGAATTCCAGAACATCAGGTTCATCATCCACAAGGAGGATGGTGTATTTGTCATTGCTCATATTTCAGGCTTATTTGAAAGAACCACAAGTGATAAGCATTTGTTTTCTGCAAACAAAGTTAAGGCTTTTTTGGACCTGAGAACCTTCCTCTGCGAGCTTGTACAATTTTTTGCTTTCCGGAATGTTATTTAAGAAATAGGTTTCTCATGAAACACGCCCTTTTTGTCCTTTTAATGATCTTTTCCATCAGTCTTGCTGCCCAGTATGCATATGAGGAACAAGCCTGTATGAATGATGATGAATACCGGCTGTTCCGCCTCATCAACGAATACCGGAAGGAGAAAAAACTGCCGGCCATTCCCCTTTCGGCATCCCTGTGCACTGTTGCTGCGGCACATGCCTGGGATTTGCAGGAGAACCATCCCGATACCGACCAATGCAATATGCACAGCTGGTCGGATGAGGGTCCCTGGAGTGCCTGCTGTTACACTGAAGATCATGAACAGGCTGATTGTGTTTGGTCGAAACCTTCCGAGCTTACGGATTATTCGGGCACCGGCTATGAGATCGCCTATTTCAGATCGAACGGCGATGACCCCAATGCCGATATGGCCGGTTCTGCCCTGGCGGGATGGAAAGACAGCCCGGGCCATAATCATATGCTCATCAATAAATATGGCTGGAAAAGAATGAAATGGCAGGCTATGGGAGTGGCCATTTACAAAAACTATGCGGTGGTCTGGTTCGGGGAGCTGAAAGACCCTGAGGGAAAGGCCCAGCGCTGCGACGACTGATCCTTTTCCGTGGATCGCGGATTTCCTTTATCTTTGAAAAAAAACTCAAATGAAGAAGTTTATTCTATCCATCATATTTCTTTTTAGCGTTTTCATCGGCTCTGCACAGGATTTCAATGGCGGAGCTTTGCTTGGGATCTCGGCCAGCCAGGTGGCGGGCGATAAATATTCTGGCTACAACAAGGTAGGCCCTGCCGGAGGTTTTTTTGTGAACCTCGAAGCTTCGGAACGTTCCACCGTGCAGATGGAACTTTATTTTATCCAGAAAGGAAGCCGGCGCAGTGCCGATTATGCAAATGAGGATTATGAATCCTACCTGCTCCGCCTGAATTACATTGAGCTCCCCTTATTGTATCGGTTCAGTTTCGGATGGTTTGCTTTGGAAGCAGGGCCTTCTGTGGGCTTCCTGGTGAGCGGCTACGAGGAACGCAACGGGGAGGAGATCAAGGCCGATGATTTTTCTACGGCCACTTTCCAGTTGAATTTCGGGGCTGTGTTTACCATTGCGCAGAACTGGAAGATCAACATACGGACGAACAATTCATTTACCAATCTTCGTAACCAGACCTATACCGGACATGTTTCCCGTTTCTGGACCCACGGGCAGTTCAACGATGTGCTTCAATTTACCGTGGCCTACCAGTTCCTGCATTTCTGATCTGATCATACCCCCGCTATATCCCGGGTAATACTGTTTCTCCGGAAGTTTCCTGCGGCTAATCCTGCTCTTCCCTCACCCGTTCAATGTTCCTTTTCAGGCCTTCAAATCCTGCCCTTTCCAAGGCGCTTCCTTCAAAGAGTTTCTTAAAACCTTCTTCATCCAGGTTTTCCCAATCGGCAGGTTTTATCTGCCGCAATCCCGGCCGGGGGAGGAATTCGGCTTCGGTATGGGCTTTTGCAAAACGGTTCCAGGGGCATACATCCTGGCAAATGTCGCATCCGAAGATCCATCCATGCAGGCGGGCATGTTCATATTCCTTTTCGAAGGGCCCTTTGTGTTCTATGCTCAGGTAGGAAATGCATTTTCGGGCATCGACAATGCCGGGGGCGATGATGGCTTTGTTCGGGCAGGCGTCGATGCAGGCGGTGCAGTTTCCGCAGCGGTCTGGGGCTTCTTCTTTATTCCAGGCAAGTTCCATGTTGGTGATGATGCATCCCAGGAAGAAAAATGAGCCTTTCTCTTTGTTGATCAGGCAGCCGTTCTTCCCGATCCATCCCAATCCGCTGCGCCGGGCCCAGGCCTTTTCGAGCACGGGTGCCGAATCCACAAAGACCCGTGCAAGGATTCCGCCGATCTCATCTTCAATAGCTTCCACCAGACGGCGGAGTTTATCTTTCATCACTCCGTGATAATCTCTGCCGTAGGCATATTTCGCGATCTTGTATGGCCCTGTTGAAAGGCTGTCGTCAGAGGGATAGTAGTTATACTGCAACATGATCACCGAGCGGGCCCAGTCGTTGAGGAGCCTGGGATCGAGGCGTTTATCCACATTCCTGTTCATATATCCCATGCCGGCATGATGGCCTTCTTTGAGCCAATGGCGGAATGCCTCCGATTCTTTTTCCAGTTGTCGGGCAGGGGTAATACCACAGGCATCGAAACCAAGTTTTCGGGCCAGGTCCATGATCTTTTGGCTGATCATATGGGCAGAATCGGGCATGGGTCTGTTTACTGATTGAAGAGTTCGGGCTGATCGCCGCCCCTGATCTTTCCCAGGTGGCGGTAGGCAATATCCGTAGCTTCCCGCCCCCGCGGTGTTCGCATCAGGTAGCCTTCCTGTATGAGGAAGGGTTCATAAACTTCTTCAATGGTGCCCCCGTCTTCGCCCACGGCGGTGGCGATGGTGCTGATGCCCACGGGCCCGCCCTTGAATTTCTCGATGATGGTGAGCAGGATCTTATTATCCATTTCGTCGAGGCCGTTCTTGTCTACGTTCAGGGCCGAGAGGGCATGGCGGGAGATGCCCAGGTCGATGGTGCCGTCGCCCTTGATCTGGGCAAAATCGCGCACTCTTCTCAGGAGGAGGTTCGCTATCCTGGGGGTGCCGCGGCTGCGCCGGGAGATCTCGGTGCAGGCATCATCGTTCAGGGGTACTTTTAGTATGGATGCTGAGCGGTGCAGGATGTTTTCCAGGGTTTCCGCATCGTAATATTGCAGGCGGAGGTTGATCCCGAAACGGCTCCGCAGAGGAGCAGTAAGCAGTCCTGAGCGTGTAGTGGCCCCGATCAGGGTGAAGGGGTTGATGGCGATCTGCACGGAGCGGGCATTGGGACCTGTTTCGATCATGATATCGATCTTGAAATCCTCCATGGCCGCGTAAAGGTATTCCTCCACCACCGGGCTGAGGCGGTGGATCTCGTCGATGAAGAGCACATCGTGGTCTTCCAGGCTGGTGAGCAGTCCGGCCAGGTCGCCCGGCTTGTCGATCACCGGCCCCGAGGTGACCTTGATATTCACGCCCAGTTCATTGGCGATGATGTGCGAGAGGGTGGTCTTGCCCAGTCCCGGGGGGCCGTGCAGCAACACATGGTCGAGGGCTTCCTCGCGCTGCTTGGCCGCTTCCACAAACACCTTCAGGTTTTCCACCACCTTGAGCTGGCCGGAAAACTCTTCGAATTCCGCCGGCCGCAATACCTTTTCTATTTCCAGTTCTGCCTGGCTCAGATGCTCTCCCCTGGGGTCAAGATTTTCGTTCATGAAGTGCTTTTTTGTGGCCGAAATACAAAGTTACAAAATTCGCCTGAGCGATAAAATAAAGCGCTCCGCCTTTGCAATAATGATTTGCTAAATTAGTTTATTTTACGTATCTTTATTATCTTAGCAAGGTACCTCTGAATTGAATAGCCATGAAAAATCTGCTGGTAGCTATCGATTTCTCAAAAAATGCCATCCATGCCCTGGAGTATGCCTTGCTGTATGCGGGTAAGCTGAATGCGGATATCAATATGGTATGGGTCGATAATACGATTGGCCCTGACCTGGCCGTTTCCGCTCCGGATGGCGAATCCAGGCATGATTCGCGTATGATGTTCAAGGAGATCCTTGAAAAGTATGATAAAAAACACCGTGGGATCAAACTCGATTTTAAACTTCGCAAGGGGAAGGTGTATGAAGAGATCTCGAAACATGCCCGCAAGATCGGGGCTGACCTGATCTTCAGCGGAACCCATGGAGTGACCGGGTTTGAGAAGTACTGGATCGGAAGCAATGCCTACCGTATTGTCACGCATTCACCCTGCCCGGTGATTACCCTGAGGCAGGATTTTGCCTTCGGGAAAAAAGTGAAGAAGATACTTCTGCCGGTCGACAATACCTTGCAATCGAGCAAGAAAGTATTTATTGCTGCGCAGATCGCTGAAACTTTTGGCAGCTTTGTGCAGGTGCTGGCCCTGCATACTTCCTCCCTGGGATCGTTGAAGCGGCAGGTTAGCAAGCACCTCGGAGTGGTGAGCGAACATCTTGAAAAGCATGGCATCGGCCACGCCGTGGAGGAGATGGATACAAAAAATATCACCCAGGATACGATCGATTTTGCCACAAATAACAAGGTTGACCTCATTGCCATCATGACGGAACAGGAAACGACGCAGGCGAATGTTTTTCTGGGTACCTTTGCGCGGCAACTGGTCAATAACTGCCCGGTTCCTGTACTTAGTGTGAGGGAGCCCATGGCTAAATGAAACTAAAGATTATGCAATACAGAATGATCATCGCTTTTATGGCTTTACTGCTCTCCGGGCAGTTAGCGCTGGCTCAGGCCGGGGAAGTAAAAGTGGTGCAGGATCCCAGGATCGATACTATTCTGATGAAGCACCTGGAGATGAACGAGGCCCTGCTGCTGAATGAAGATAATTATGCCATCGAGGGCTTTCGCATTCAGATCTTCGAAGAATCGGGGAACCGTTCCAGCACGCAGGCCCGTGAGGTGATGACGGAGTTTTCGAACAAGTATCCTGATGTACCGGTTTACCTGACCTGGAAGGCACCTAATTTCAAGGTGAGGGTAGGGGACTTCGGCACCCGCCTGGAAGCGGAAGGATTTTTGAACAAAATAAAACGGAATTATCCCATAGCCTGGGTGATCCGCGACAAGATAAAGTTTCCCATTAATAACTAAACATTGTGGTTATGAAAAAGATAATTGTTGCCATTGATTTTCTCGACTGCTCCATCAATGCCCTGGCCCATGCGGTTTCCATTGCCGAAAAAGCCGGTGCCGACCTTGAAATGATCTGGGTGAACAAGCCCGATGATGCCAAAGAGATCTTTAAGTGTAATCCTGAAACCATTTTGGAAGAAGTGGATAGACGTTTTAATGAGCTGATCGAGGAGTTTTCTCCCGAAATCGGTGATGGCAAGATGAGCTATACCATCAGGGAGGGCAAGGTGTACCGTGAGATCGTGGAAGCCGCTGATGAGTCAAATGCCGACATGATCGTGGTCGGGACCCATGGTTCGTCGGGTTTCGAGGAGTTCTGGATCGGGAGCAATGCCAACAAGATCGTTTCAGCCACGAATAAGCCGATCATCTCCATAAGGGGCGGGGTGGATATCCAGCGACCGCTGAACAGGATCGTATTGCCGCTCGACAGCACCGTGGAAACCCGGCAAAAGCTTCCGTTTACCGCTGAACTGGCACGGATACACGATGCGGAGGTCTTTGTACTTTCGCTCTACACCACCAAGGTGGCTGAGATCCGCTACAGGGTGGATACTTACACCGACCAGGTGATAGAATATCTTGAGGAGGAAGGCGTAAAATACACCCGTGATGCCGTGGAGGCCGATAACCTTACCAATTCAACCATTGGGTATGCGGAAAGGATAGAAGCGAACCTGATCTCCATTATGACCGAGCAGGAGCGCACCACGGCCAATCTCTGGCTGGGACCCTACGCGCAGCAGATGGTGAATCACTCACCCTTCCCGGTGCTGAGCATACACCCGAAGGAACTGATCCGTTCCCTCACACGATAATTTAATTCCTGTCGATGCAGTTGAGGTCGTCGAAGGCCGTTTTCAGGCGTTCCACCATGGCGAGCTCGCCTTCGCGTAGCCATTTGCGCGGATCATAATATTTCTTGTTCGGTACATCTTCCCCTTCGGGGTTCCCGATCTGTCCCTGCAGGTAGTCGTGGTTTTTCTTTTCGTAGGCGCGCACCCCATCCCAGAAAGCCCATTGGGTATCGGTATCGATATTCATCTTGATCACGCCGTAGCCGATGGCTTCGCGGATCTTTTCCTGCGGGGAGCCTGATCCTCCGTGAAAGACGAAGAAGAGCGGTTTTTCGGGAGTACTGTATTTCTCTTCGACATACTTCTGTGAATTGGCCAGGATCACGGGTTCCAGCTTTACATTTCCGGGTTTATACACCCCGTGAACGTTTCCGAAGGAAGCTGCAACGGTGAAGCGTTCGCTTACTTCGCGCAGTTGTTCGTAGGCATAGGCCACGTCTTCGGGCTGGGTATAGAGTTTTGAGCTGTCGATGCCGGTATTGTCAACGCCGTCTTCTTCGCCGCCGGTGATGCCCAGTTCGATCTCGAGGGTCATGCCGAGCTTATCCATGCGGAGGAGGTATTCGCGGCAGGTGGCGATATTTTCTTCCAGGGCTTCTTCAGAGAGGTCGAGCATATGGGAAGAGAAGAGCGGTTTGCCGTGTACTTCGAAGAATTCTTCGCCGGCATCGAGAAGTCCGTCGATCCAGGGGAGGAGTTTACGGGCGGCGTGGTCGGTATGGAGGATCACGGCAACGCCGTAGTACTCGGCCATCTGGTGCACGTGCATGGCGCCGGCGATGGTTCCGGCAATGGCGGCATCCATTCCGGAGATGCCTTTACCGGCATAGAATGCGCCTCCGCCGTTTGAGAATTGGATGATAACGGGCGAATTCACGGCTGCGGCAGCTTCGAGCACGGCATTAATGGAACTTGTGCTTACCACATTCACTGCGGGCAGGGCAAAATGGTTTTCTTTGGCGATGCGGAAAATTTCCTGCACTCCGTCGCCGGTAACCACGCCCGGCTGTACTTTATCGAAGATTTTTTCTGACATATTTCAATATTTTTCTGTTAGCAACTGAAGCATGCAAAGTTAAGTAATAATTCGACAAAAAAATATTGAGGGTACCGGATACCGGGTGCCGGGTGCCGGGTGCCGGATACCGGGTACCGGGTGGTGCCCCTCGGCTCGGGGTGACATTGGTGCCGGGTTATTTTGCCTCATCCCCTTAACCCCCAACCCCCTTTTCCCCTCTTCCTTCGCATACGTTCGGGACAGGCTCTAAAGGAGAAGGGGCCAGGGGGCATTGCTCTGCAAGAGAATATATTCTATCTTTGCCACACAAATTGCACATTGACAATTGACAATACAGAATTGACAATGCGCAGCCGGCCCCGTAGTTCAATGGATAGAATGTCAGATTCCGGTTCTGAAGGTTGTGGGTTCGACTCCCGCCGGGGTCACAAAAATGAAAACCGCTCGATGCGGTTTTCATTTTTATTTACGATTCTGTATTCTGTGTGTACAATGTTCGATTTTATTAAAAGGAGTTGCGTTATGAATTTTTAGATCTGGCGGTTGTAACTGTTTTTTGAAAGATTGCAGTTAATTGGTTGCACTCATCGATTAGTTCTGGCAAATTGTTACTGTTTTTGACAGAGTTTGCAGCCATGAAGATCTTTAAGGCTATGCTACTTTCCCTGAGTTCTTTAAGTACGACACTTGTTTTGTGAATGAAATCATTTTTCGATTCCGCAGCTTGCGCTTCTCCATAGTTTAATGCAGCACTGGTTGTTGAGCGTATTAGCTGATCAGATAGAGTATTGTTCAGCATACTATTTGGTAAACTGCTCACAAATCTGATAACATCTACACTTAGTTTGATTAGCCGGTTTTCAATTTCTTTTCTCATTTTGCAATTTTTTATGGGTCCTTACTTATTAATACCCAAAGAGAAAAAAAGTCCCCCCTTTTTTTATGCTTTTTGAATTGAAAATACAGAATTGTAAACATTACTGATGCGTTAATAA
>NPID01002172.1_pt1 | contig 59836 bp, 57 predicted proteins | sample 8637491 | NCBI WGS metagenome assembly NPID01 (sample SAMN07420843, study PRJNA396082) | bioreactor metagenome | isolation source: sample BA6 brine-fed electro-methanogenic bioreactor BA | place: Japan: Kochi | collected 2016-06-14 | reverse complement strand
GTTGGTATAGTTCCATATCTATAGTAGGTGGTACTATTGCTGTTATGTTTACATCATTATCATCTCCTACGTATGCTAATGTTGCACCCGAGTCATCATCGATTCCATCTCCACTTACATCTGTTAGTACTGCCCAGCTGTAATTACCAGGTGAACCTGGATTGGTAAGATGATTTCCTCCACCTCCTTGAATATCTACCTGTATCCAATTTGAACATGTATCTGTATTTGTATCAATAACTAAATAACCATTTGCTGGCGTTTGAGCTAAACTAAAGGAAGTCATCCCCGTACTTGTTCCTCCTGATAGGCCATCTGCATCACAATTTAGAGAAATATCACTTACTGTCAGACTGCTTCCTCCAGTAAATAATGAATCGTAGATAACATAAATGATTGAATCAACCCCTATGTCTGTAGGAGTATCAAACCACACCTCTATGTCATCACTTGCACCTGTAGCATCGTTTGTAAGATCCACTCTCATATTTGGCGTTCCGCTTTGATTGACCCCCAAACCTCCAGTAGCAGTAAGTCCACTTACAGCAAAATATTTCTGATCACCAACATACTCAACTGTAACGTTATTGCTTTGCTCAGTAACTAAGTACCCCCCGGAACAATCAGTATCAAAATTCAAATCGCTTACTCCAGGACATATCCATGCCCCAGTATCTCGTTCATCAACAGGAACCATCAAAGTAAAGTACGCTTCAGCTGGATCATACCAAACTGCACTTGTTATTCCTCCTGGTATATGAAAATACGCTTTTTTATTATTCACATCTATTCCAGCTGTTACTCCAGACATACTTCGATTTCCATTAAATTTCATTCGGAATTTGGCAATTTCATTGCCAGATGTATCTTTCAGCTGTATTAACTGAGAACCTCTAGTAGCGTTTGTGGGGTTTTCCATATCAATACTATTATCTTTAAACGCGTTTAAAGATCCGTTCAGATCAACTATATATCCATCCGATACATGGTTTAGGGTTACCGTCCCATTGGCACCACTGTTATTACCTGTTCCTCCTGGAGTAGATATGGTTGCCGAAAGATTATCTGTATTCTCCCAATATGGATCAATTGAATTCTGATATTCCAATGCGATCCTTCCACCACCACCACCACCAGACTCATAAATTCCATTTCCACCCTTTGCTTCAAGGGAGCCACTTCCCGCAATGTCGTAACCAACTAAATATATTCCACCTCCTGAACCTCCACCACTTCTATGTCCATATCCACCATCAGAGCCATTACCTCCATTCATTGAAATAGTACCATCAATCTGAATTGTACCGGTACCATTCATCATAAGAAAACCACCACCTGCCCCACCAGTTGTAACTCCCCAGCCAGCAGCTCCACTGCCCAAATCAACTGGATAGTCTGCTACTCCATATGTTCCACCACCAGCTGCAAGACCAGCACCTCCAGCACCTCCATATCCAGCACCTCCTGTTATTGCGGTAGCCAAAGATCTTCCTGGACCATGTCCATCATTTGATCCTATACCTCCACTATAACCTGTTCCATCACCTCCCATAGTAGATCCAGCTTCTACAGTGAAATTTCTTACAGTAAAAATAAACCCAGTACCATCTGTATCAGTAGTATGATAACCATGTAAGTACCATGTAGCGTTATCTGAAACAGTTATATCTCGAAATGTCTGAATATAACCATCCAAACTGGGGTTAGACCACCATCTTTGAGTATGTTTTATATACAGGTCGTTATTAGTACTATCTAGGATCGTTATAGTTCCAAATCCTCCTGTTCCTGAATCTCCGCCTGTCGCTGTCAAGGTACCATTATCAGAGAGACTCTCAGACGTAGCGTATTCCAAAGCAATTCTTCCACCACCACCACCACCACCTTGATAGGGACCATCTCCTCCAACCACACTTAACGTACCGGTACCTGTAATAGTGTCTCCTACAATATATATAGTTCCTCCTGAGCCGCCTCCAGTTCTATTACCAGTACCGCTTTCATATCCGTTTCCTCCATTCATATTCACCGTACCATTTATGATCACATTATTTGAAGCGTTGATTTGGATATAGCCACCACCACTACCTCCACATATGTTTCCACCTGCACCACTACCTAATTGAGTTGGTTCTAGTGCGGTTCCATATACTGTTCCTCCCGCATTACCTCCACTTGAACTAGTGGCACCTACTCCACCATAACCAGCTCCACCTGAGTAGGCAGCTGCAGCAGATCCTCCAGGACCATAACCAGCTGCTCCACAACCTCCAGAATAACCCATACCCTTTCCATAAACTGTAGAGCCTAAATCTATTTGAAAGTTTCGTACATTCATTGTAAATCCAACACCATCACTACTATTTGTATGATAACCCTTGAGTGTCCAGGTTGAATTATCCTGAACATAAACATCTCTGAAAGTATGCTCTGCACCATCCATTGTTGGAGCTGCATACCATGTTTGAGTTGTTTTCATATATAAGTCATTGTTACCAGTATCATAGTATGATAGTGTACCGCTACCTACAACATTAGAATCTCCAGACGTTACAGATGCGCTTCCAGAAAACGAATTTGATGATGAATATGCAAACGAAATACGACCTGCAGCTCCTGCACCACCTTCATAGGGTCCATCTCCTCCATTTGCACTTAATGTTCCTGATCCTGCAATTGTACTTGCTGATATATAAATACTTCCTCCAGAACCGCCACCAGATCTACATCCATTGCCACAATTATTTCCGCTAGAAGCATTAGCATTGAGAGTGCCGTTTAGAGTTGCAGTACCAGAAACCTCTAGCTTCATAGCTCCTCCACCTTTTCCACCACATGTCCCATCTCCGCCACCTCCACTCCCCATGGTTTCAGGGCTTAAAGCAGAACCATAATAAGACCCTCTATATCCGTTGTTACCAGACTGTCCTACAGTTGCATGTCCTGCCCCACCACCACCAACTGAACTCGTTCCATTACCTCCACCTGGACCGTATCCAGCATCGGCACCACATCCCCCTTGGTATCCTTTTTGTGAGACATTTATACTTCCACCAATCGTACTATCTCCTGATTGAACGTCAAAATATACAGTTCCAACTACTGTGTTTGCACTTGCAACAGTATGAGTAACGGTAGCACCAGTATAAACAATAAGATCACCCCCAGATAATATTAAAGCACCATCTGTAAGTGCATCATAACCGAAATTTAATGTTGGTAAATATGTACCACCACTATCTCCTAAAGTAAGTGAGTTTACAGTAGTAGTAGCATTTATTGTAACTGTTACACTAAGATCAATAATAACATCATCACTAGAACCTGGAACTCCTCCACCGCAATTACTCCAGTTGCCGTTATCTTCCCAGTTACCGCTTCCTCCACTCCATGTACAAGTAGCAGCAAATACTCGATTTGGCAAGTATATTAAAGTAGGGGCTAAAATAGATATAATAACTACAAAGGAAAATAAGATGCGCAGAGTCCTTTTAGAAATCTTATGCTGAGGTATTCTGTTTCTCATAGCTAAAAAGCATATTAAGTTAAAGGCAATCTATATATTCTACCTCACAGAGCATAGAACATCAAACATCCTGCCCGCAATGCTACGCATAGCGTTGCAGGCGGGAGATCATTTAACACAAAACATTAAACATGTATCATCTAACAATAATCCCAATCACACTACATCCTACTCCCTACATTCCTACCTCTCTAGTTAGTATAAGCAGTGTACGTAACAACCTGATTATAACTTCCCACTATAGTCGATGTACTCATACTTGCTGCGTGCGTTATCTCTAGATGCTGTGATGAGCTTCCTACTGTCGTCCCACTTCCTGTCGTACTCGTTGTTGCTAATAATGTTGCTGAAGTAGGTACCGCTTGGTGCTGGGTACTGTAACTCCCTGCTGCTGTGTATTCTCCTCCTCCTAACTCACTTAAGTAAAATCCATACTCTTCCTCTCCTGATGTCACTGCTCCTGTTGGGGAACCTATATTGTTCCCATTCCCATCATCTAAACTTCCATCACTTGTCATATATACACTTACTCCTGTACTATTGTTTGTTCCTGTCCCTAAGTCATAGATACATGTGTTTACTTGGTTTAGACTTAGTACTCCTAGTGCACATGTGTTTGTATCTGTTAGTTCTGTATCTGTTCCTTGCTGATACAACTCCATATCTATCGTAGGTGGTACTATTGCCGTTACATTTACGTCATTATCATCTCCTACATATGCTAGAACTGCACCTGAGTCATCATCCGACCCGTCTCCGCCTACATCTGTCAATACGGCCCAGGAGTAATTTCCCGGTGAACCGGGATTAGTCAGATGATTTCCTCCACCTCCTTGTATATCCACTTGTATCCAACTATTACATGCGTCAGTGTTGGTGTCTAGTACGAGATATCCATCCTCAGTCGTGGTAAGACCTAACGCAGTCATTCCTGTACTCGTTCCTCCAAGTTCTCCATCATCATCACAATTCAGAGAGATGTCGGATAGAGTGAGAGAACTTCCTCCTGTAAATAACGAGTCATAAATAATATAGATTAGACTATCTGCTGTAATATCTGTTGGAGTATCAAACCATACTTCAATATCATCTGTTGCGGAGGTTGCATCATTCCCAAGGTCAACCCTCATATTTGGGGTTCCACTTGTATTTATTCCCAACCCTCCTGTACTTGTCATCCCTGATATTTTCCAATAGGTATCTCCATTTACTTGTACGATAGTTACATTAGAACTTGCTTCTGTTAAGTTATATCCTCCTGCACAATCAATTGTAATATCTGTAAACTGGTCTGCTCCAGGGCAAATTCTTACTGCGCTATCTCTATCATCCTTTGGTATATATAAATCAAAAGTTGGATATGCTTCATCATAACCATCAAGGTTTGCTATACTTCCCGGAACATGCATGAAAGATTTTCTATTTGACATATCTATATCTGCAGTTACATTATTCCAATCGCGATTTCCATTGAAGTAAACATACATATCGCTGATTCTTTTCCCAGATGTATCAGCTACACCTACTTCTTTAATTCCTAGCTGGGCACTACCTCCAGTTTTTACACTAGTTTGCCAGTCTGTGGTAAGGACAGCATCAAGAGAACTATCAAGATTTTCGATATAACCTGATGAGATTTGGTTTACATATACGGTCCCATTATCGCCATTGTTGCCATATAATCCTTTTGGGGCAGCATCTGCTGGAGTTAAATTTGTTCCAGTCCAATTAAGTGTATCTGTATAATGAACAGCTATTCTGCCACCGGAACCTCCACCGGATTGACCAGTTAATGAGTAGCCGTCACCACCGGCTACTGTTAAAACACCACTTCCTTCTAATGAATTACCAATTAGCCAGATACTACCTCCAGCTCCTCCGCCTGATAAACGATCATCTCCATATGTTTGAAATCCATTTTCCCCAACCATACTAATCGTGCCGTTGATAATGAAGTCACCAGTTGCACTAATCTTTATCGCACCACCACCTCTTGCTCCACCAGGTCCACCAGCAGCAGCTCCAGCACCACCTGAACCACTGCCTAAGTCAACGGGTTCTGTTTCGGAGCCATAAGCTGGACCGCCAGTACCACTTGTAGTAGCGTCAGCTCCCGCACCTCCGTAACCTGCTCCACCAGATCTCCAAGAATTTGAAGATGCCCCAGGTCCATCTCCTGGGTCATTATAATTAGCTCCTCCATCATATCCAGCATAGTCGCCATTTATTTCAGAGCCAGCATCTAGGGTAAAATTATTAGCACTAAAAATAAAGCCAACTCCGTCAGAATTTGTTGTGTAATAACCTTGAAGTCTAAGTACAGAATTATTTGTTATTGTTATATCTCTATAATAATGTTCACCACCTTCCAGGTCTGGGGCAGCATGCCATGCTTGTGAGTTCTTTATGGTGAGAGCATTATTTGTTGTATCAATATAAAGAACTGTACCATTTTCTCCTTCATCACCATATTGACCTTTGTCTGCTGTAATTGTTCCGCTAAACGAATTATTTGTTGTATATTTGATTACAATTCTTCCACCGCCACCACCGCCAGAATAACCTGTTAGTGTATATCCATCTCCGCCATCTGCTGATATTGTGCCTGTTCCAGTAAAAATACTTGAAACAATATTTACTGAACCACCAGATCCACCACCTGATAATCTTTCACTCGAATATGCCTGGGATCCATTATCCCCATCCATGGTTATCTCTCCATTTATAGTAACTGTACCTGTAGCTATAATTTTTATAGCGCCACCACCATCAGCTCCATCAGGGCCACCAGTGGTTGTGCCCCCTCCTGCAGAACCACTTCCCAGCATAACAGGATCGGTTAATTCGTCATAAGCAGAACTTCTGGTACCATTATTATTAGATATGGCACCAACACCTCCATGCGAAGCACCGCTTGATCTATAATTGGAATAAGATTTACCTGGTCCATACCCATTATAACCATGTCCACCTCCATTGAATCCCATTCCATCACCAAAAATAGTAGATCCATTATCGAGGGTGAAATTAGTTACGTTAAAGGTAACGCCAACTCCATCATTGTCATTGGTGTAGTAACCTTCATAGGAAAATGTAGCTCCATTTGATATATTTACATTTCTATATGTATGTGAATTTCCTTCTTTTGTGGGATTTGCTCTCCATATTTGAGTATTATTGATGTATAGATCGTTATTTGTTGTGTCTGTAGTTATTACAGTACCATTTTCCCCTCCAGTACTACCGGTGCCTTTATTGGCAGCGACTGTTCCAGTATAAGTATTTGTACCAGAATACTTGATTGATATTCTTCCTCCTCCACCTCCTCCTGACCCACTGACACCATTACCACCATTAGCAGAAATGGATCCATCTCCAGCAAAATTTACAGTAACAAAGTAAATACTACCTCCAGATCCTGCACCAGACATATCGTCATTACCGCCGTTTAAACCATTGCCACCATTTACGGAAATTGCTCCATTATTTATGATATTAGTTGTAGCGTTTATTGTTATAGCACCACCACCTGGGGCCCCATTGTTACCTACTGAAGTACTCCCACCTCCAGCTCCCCCACTTCCCAGAGATACTGGGGCTTTCAAATATCCATATGTTGTTCCCCCGGCACCTGCACCAGCAGCTCCTCTGCCGCCATGTCCTGCACCACCACCATAAGAACTGCCTGAGGGCTGACCCGCACCAGGTCCGATACCAGCTACTCCTTTTGATCCCCCTGCATATCCAAATGAGTTACCATTTAAAGAAGAACCCGTGTCAATTTCGAAGTTCCTAACATTAAAGGTCATTCCCACCCCATTTGTGCCAGTTGTGTAATAACCTTTTAGATATAAAGTGCTATTGTTTTGTATTTTTATATCTCTGTAAGTATAAGTAGTCCCTTCTAGGCTAGAATTAGCATCCCATCTTTGAGTTCCTTTTATATATAAATCGTTATTGGTCGTATCTAAGACTATCAAAGAACCGTTATACCCTACCCATCCACCTGAGCCTTTATTGGATGTCAGTGTTCCGGTGTAAGAATAAGTTCCTGAATATTTTAATACTACTCTACCCCCAGACCCTGCTCCCGCTCCATCGTATGCGGTTCCACCATTAGCCCTGATAATCCCATTGCCGGAAATATTGGCAGCCTCAATATATATGGTTCCCCCGGATCCTCCACCCGAATCGTTATCAGATCCATCATTAACTCCATTCTGGCCATTGGCAGTTATTGTGCCTGAGTTAGTTACTGAAAAGTTATTTCCGACAATCAATTTGATGGCACCTGCCCCAGAACCACCTGTTTGTCCATTTGAAGTGCTTCCACCGCCAGCACCGCCACTGCCTAGGTGGGTAGGGTTAATCAATGACCCATAACTAACACCACCGCTTGCATCACCATCAGAACCTTTACTTCCATATCCTGCGCCACCTGCTCTAGAAGAACCAGAGGGATTACCTGCACCAGGACCGTATCCGACACGTCCTCTACTTCCACCATCATAGCCTTTATAATCAACATTTATATAACCTTGTATATCAGCATTTCCACTTTGTACATCAATATTTATACTTCCAATAAGTGTATCATTTGAAGCACCTGTATGGGTTATTACTGCATTTTTGTATATAGTAAGGTTGCCATCATCAATTATCAATGCCGTTCCTCCTATAGCATCATAATTAAAATTTAAAGTAGAAGAAGTTGTTCCTCCAGAATTTCCTAGTGTTAAAGAGTTTATTGTTGTAGAAGCATTTATGGTAACTGTTACATTGGCATCAATAACTACATCATCAGAAGCTCCTGGTACACCACCGCCACAATTAGTCCAGTTGCCCGCAGTTTCCCAAGCGCCACTTCCAGCATTCCATTCACAGGTAGCTGCAAATACAACTTTTGGTAGATAGATTAATGAGGGGATTATTATAGTCAGTATGATTAGGCTAACCCCAAACAGTTTTAGCCTATTACGACTTCCTTTCCTTTTGAAAGACATAGTACAAGTTTAAAATGCAAAAAGCAATAAGTACTATTATTAATAGTACATTTAAAGTTTACAATAAGATCTAGTGCACTGCAACTTACTATTGGAGAAAACTTAGTCAAATTTTATTTTTGAGAATGGGAGATTAGGAAACTTTTTTGTTATCTCTTGAACTGTGCTTGGGGTTGTGGATTCAGAGAATACAATCTCCATAACATTGAATAATTTTTTAGCTTGGCTGACTTGAGATTTTGTATAGCTTACATCAGAATCAAATACAGCTAATTTAAAGTAAGTAGCCTTTGGAGATTGGTTCCTTATCCAAGAGTTTATTTTTGGGGAGGTTTTCATATTTGGTTCGAAAATAATTAATTTATTCATAACTTTCTTTAACTTGTATGGCAGATTATAAGATTTATTTATCTTGGCTGCTGGATAACCTGTATTAAATAATATTCCATTTATTACATTTTCTGTAAATGTATATAATTATTATTACAAAGTCGGATGAAAAATTGTTACTAAGGGTGTCAGCAATAGATTAAATTGAATTTGCAAAGCAAGACTTATAAGTTTAAACTTTAATAAGAATTTTATCTGAAACATGAACATAAATATAACTGCCACAAGGCCAAAACCACTAGTTTTGATAATCCTAGATGGATTGGGTATAACTGAGCCAAACAGCGGAAATGCTGTAACCCTTGCAAAGACTCCAAACCTCAACAATTTCTGGAACAATTATCCGCATTATTATCTACAAGCATCAGGAAACTATGTAGGACTCCCAGCCGGAGTTGTAGGAAATAGCGAGGTTGGTCACATGGGTCTTGGAGCAGGAAAAATTGTTTTTCAGGAGATTGCTCGTATAGATAATGCTATTGAATATAAGACATTTTTCAAAAATGAGATGTTTATAAAGGCTATCGACTTCGCTAAACAGAATAATGGGAGGTTACATCTCATGGGACTTACTAGTGATGGTAATGTCCATGCTGCATTAAATCATTTATATGCTTCTTTGGAACTCTGTAAACAGCAGGGACTTAAGGGTAAACAAGTAAGAATTCACGCTTTTACCGATGGTCGAGACTCTCCCCCGGATAGTGCCAGAAAATTTCTTGCTGAAATAGATCAGAATATTAAAAAATATGGAGTTGGAGTTATAGCTTCAATCATTGGGAGATATTATTCGATGGATCGTGATAACAGATGGGATAGAACTCAGCTGGCTTATGACATGATTGTAAATGGTAAGGGAACTCAAGTAGCAAATTGGAAAGAGGCGCTTGATAAATCATATAAAGACGCGGTGATGGATGAGTATGTACTGCCTTATGTTGTAATGGATGGTGATACGCCTCTTGCTGGTGTAAGTGAAGGAGATTCTGTAATCTTCTTCAACTATAGAGCTGATCGTGCAGTACAACTCAGTAAAGCTTTCGTGGATGAGAATTTTTCTGGTTGGGATAGACCAAAGTTGAATAATGTCTTTTTTGCTGGATTTTCTAATTATCAAAAAGGTGTTGTCATGAACCGTGCTGCTCAAGATGTTGAGCAATTTGGAGATGAGAGTAAAATGATTGAAGAACTTTTCGAATTAGAGATGAAGAAGCCTGATGAAAGATTCCCAGAAAATCAGATATTTCCACCGGAGAAGGTAGAATTCTCTCTTGGCAGAATGATTTCAGATGCAGGCTTGAGTCAACTTCGAATAACTGAATCTGAAAAATTTCCTCATGTGACTTATTTTTTTAATTGTAGAGAGAAACAACCTTTCAAGAGGGAGGATAGAATAGAAATTCCTTCTCCAAAAGATGTTCCGACCTATGACTTGAAACCACAAATGAGTGCATATGAAGTTACTAAGGAGGTTGCTAAACATATTTTGAAAGGAACCTATGATTTCATTCTTATAAACTATGCGCTTACTGATATGGTAGCTCATACTGGAAATCTTGAGGCTTCCGTTCGTGCTGTAGAAGTTGCTGATGAGTGTATAGGATATTTATCAAAAGCGGTTCTTCCTAGAGGTGGTGAGATAATCCTGACATCAGATCATGGGAATATAGAAGAACTAATAAATATCCAGACTGGGGAGCCCGATACGCAACACTCGTTAAATCCTGTACCGTTTATCTACCTGACAAATAAACAATTTCCCTTTCGAGAACAACCTATGGGGACACTTGCAGATGTGGCTCCAACACTGCTTACACTTTTGGGGATTCAGAAGCCGGATGGCATGATAGGAAGAAATCTATTTGAATAGATTTACTCGTTACGCAGCTTGTAAAGAAATTGTTGTAATCTTACACGTAGTGATTTTTTGCCACGGGTTTCTTCTTCAGTTGGTGCACCGATATAATCCATCAAAAATTCCAACTCGTCCTCACTAACCTCAACTTTATTTTCCTCTTGATTCAGATCAAAGGCTGATGATAATTTGAGAAATAGTGGTTGACCATAATTTTCTTGAGGAACGATGTGAAGTGCTGCCTTGAGCTCTTCGGGAGTGAGTAATATGACGCCTCTTTTCATAACAATTTTGTTATATATTAGTTTGTTTTTGTTATCTTAAAAATTCTATCATTTTTTCTAACCTTGTCGTCAATTTTTATAGTTATAACATCACCCTGAACTGCTCTAGCTACGCTATTTTTTTCGATTATTATTTCTTTAATGGTTCCTTTTACGATGCCGGTTGATGGTCCTGTAATCGAATAATTATCCCCAACTGTTAATTCTACATCGTCAGTGATTCTAATTTGTGCAACTCCGATTTTACTAAAATAATTCTCAATAATACCTACCTGAATTTTTTTATACTCGGATTTATTCCCATCTCCTCTAGCCCATTCATCCATTTTTCTTCCCATATAAAAGTTCTGGGTCTGCCCTCGATTGAATACAGTTTTTAGAGTTTCATTCCACTTTTTGACTTTATCAGGTGTGTAACTATCTTCTGCAATAGCATCTAGTACTTCTTTATATGTCCTGATAACAGTATCAATGTATTCGCTTGATCGTCCTCTTCCTTCAAATTTCAAAACACTCACTCCCGCTTCTACCAACTTATCCAACATTCCGACTGTACAAAGGTCAGATGAGCTCATTACATAGTTATTATCTATTGTTAACTCTTTGTTCGTTACTTCATCTACGACTTTAAATTTCCTTCGACAGACTTGTGTGCATTTACCTCTGTTTGCAGATCTTTTGTCTCCATAACAATAAAGACTCATAGCACATCTTCCACTTACTGCTACACAGAGTGCTCCATGAGCGAAAACTTCAATCTCGACTAGATTCCCTTTTGGGCCGGTTATGGTTTGCTCTTTGATGTCATTTACAATCTCCGCTACTTGCTCCAGAGATAATTCTCTTGCTAGTACTACTCTGTCCGAAAATTGAGAATAGTACTTAACTGTTGCAGTATTTGATATTGATAACTGTGTGGAGATATGAACTTCTACTCCTTTTTCTCGTGCGTATTGGATAGTCGCCATATCAGCTGCGATAACTGCATCTACATTATATTTCTTCACCAAATCTACGATTTGTCGCATATTCTCAAGCTCGTCGTTATAAAGAACTGTATTTATTGTCACGTAAACCTTCACATCATTTTCATGTGCGATTTTTACAATTTCAGCCAAATCTTCTTTCTTGAAGTTTGCAGCTGCGGTTGCCCTCATATTGAAATCAGCAATACCTAGATATACAGAATTGCAACCAGCATTTATAGCGGTATGTAAGGTTTCAAATGATCCTGCTGGAGCTAGGATCTCTATGTTTTTTAGTTTAGTTTTTTCAATCACGAGGTTATTAGAATATTAGACGGTTAGGTTATTAGTTTTGTTATGAGTAATTATAACATTTCGGGGATTATTCTCCGATTATGTATAGTTCTTCCTCAGCTCTTGTGACAGCAGTATATAGCCATCTCCTCCACATCTCATCATCCATCTGTCTGAATCTTTCTTCAAAAAGAATAACTCTTCGAGCCTGGCTTCCTTGTGCTTTGTGAACAGTAAGCGCGTAGCCAAAATCAAATAGATCGCCTTTTACTGATTGGTTACGTTTATCTGTGAAGTTTAGAGACTCCTTATTATTGAACTGATCTGCATAAATCAACCCAGAATATTTCGCTTCATCATCAAATAAGATGTTTACAAAGTACCAGTCATCGTCTTCTCTCTCTATTGATTCGATAGTACCTAGCATACCGTTAAAAATCTGTTTTTTGTGATTATTTCTTAAGCAGATAACTCGATCATAGTTTTGTGGTTCTTCAGCGTAGAATTCATTGAATTGTCGGATGGCTTTGTTCAATTTAATTCGCATAAAGTTATAACCACACAGAACTAATGTTTCAGTTGTGTATGATCTCAGAAGCTCTTCTACCTCATATGCAGAATCGTCATCGGTTTTACTAATTTTCCTAACAGTTGGGGCATATTTGCCGGCTGGGATAAAACCTTCTTTTCTTGCCTGTATAGAAATTTGAATTATTGGGTTATCTTCAGCCTGTCTGTGGATTTGTTCCAGTTTAATCTGAGGATTCTCCATAAGGTTAAATTTACCTTGAATCGGAGGGAGTTGGCCATGATCTCCTACCGCTAGTAGCGGGATTTGAAAAGACCTAAGATCGTTCCAGAGTTGTTTATCTACCATTGATGCCTCATCAATTATTATCAAGTCAAAACTGATCTTATCTTTCATTTCCCACCCGATAATTTCTTTATTACCATTTAAAACTGGAGAATATATCAGAGAGTGGATTGTTCCAACGAAGTCATTTTTGTAAATACTTTCAGATTCTTCAAGTTTATTCTTCATGACCCGAGCTGCTTTACCTGTAAAACTTACAAAGGCTATTTTCTTTTTTTTGTCCAGCTTATTTATCTCAGATCTGAATTGGGAAATTAATGTTGTTTTCCCTGTACCAGCATATCCACCTAGGGTTATAAACGAAGTTGGTCTTACTGATTTAAACCAGTCAATTAGAATCTCTAGAGCGGATGTTTGATCTTTGGAGAGTTGAATCATATTTTTAGTACATTATTTTATCTGATTTTTCTTCCCATTCTTCGAAAGGTTTTATACACGAATCTCTATCAATTTGGATAAGTTCCACTGGTGGATTTTTCTCAAGGCCTTTTATAACATTATAAATTAGTTCATCATCAAAACCGATTTTTGCTGCATCTTCTCTAGTACAACCATAAAAAAGTTTCGAAATTCTAGCCCAATGAATGGCTGCAAAGCACATGGGGCATGGTTCACAGGTAGAATAGATTTCACAGTCAGACAAGTCAAAAGTGTTTAGCTTTTTGGCTGCCATTCTGATAGCAACTATTTCTGCATGGGCTGTTGGATCATTTGAAGATGTAACCTGATTATTACCATGCGCAATTATTTCTCCATTTCTTACTATAACCGCACCGAAGGGGCCTCCATGATTATTTCGCATCCCTTCATAAGCATATTTAACTGCTTCCTCCATAAATTTATTCATTTATTTTACTTAAAAAATCAGCTATTTCTCCCCAATTATAGACGCGTTTCACTTTCTCGGGAAGTTCACCATTCCTATTCCATGGCGCGTCCATGAGGAGGAGGTTTTCTACATCGTTTATACTATCAAGAATATTTTCAAGAGCATCATCAACCAGGGCTTTTACACCTTCCTCTCTACAGTAATCTCCCTTAGTCATATCTGAGCCTTCTTTCGAGAATTGATTTGTATGTATGATCTTTACAAATTTCTTGGGAAAATAATTCTCTATCCAAATATGAGTTTTCTCATCCAGAAATGAGGGTCTTGAAGTTATAACTATTAGGTCGTGTTTTTTTGCGAGCTGGTCAATGGCTTTCTGAGCTCCCGCTACTGGACTTGCTGAATGGAAATAATCAGATTTGTAGAACTGGAATGTTCTTTCAATAGCGTCTTCTGGAGATATTTTAAATTGTTTTGAAAGAGAATAATTAGTTATATTATCTCTTACAATATTTGCTCCAAAAGTTTTGTTGTAAAATGCGATTAATTGTGGACTAAGATTGCAGAGGACGTCATCTAGGTCAAAGGCAAATTTCATATTTTCTGATAATAAAAAATTATTATATCAGAAATTAAATTCAAAGCTCATTCTGTTGGTAAGGTAGTTCTATTGGATATATCTCACCACCAGAAGTACTTCTTTTTTGGATTATTTTTATGCAAAGATCCAATATTTCGGTTGCTTTGTGGGTTCTTTTCCCTGGAGAGAAGTTAGCACCATTCTTCAGAGCTATCTCTATGGCTAAGGCTTGTGGCATGTGTAATCCAAGGTTCATTTTTATAAGCTCTGCAAGATCTGGTACAAAGGTTTCTGAGTTTCTAGCAGCTGCATGTACTACTCTATTTGAAGTGGCATTTTTTTCTATTGGCCGATTCTGTGGATAATCAAAGGTGAGAATTTCTGCTAGCATTAATGTAAGCCCATACCTATCTGTTAAAGGTGAAGGTCGCATTCCAACTATTACTTGTTCAGGTGCCATACTTCGTGGAGAGCCCCATACGCTTGCATTTTCTGGGTTTGGTACTTCTTCACCAACTGTGGAATTGTTGAAATCGATTAACTTAAATTGACCGTTTTGTCTATTTTGCAAGATCGCACTTTGTTTGATATCTCTATGTATTACAGGAGGGTCAATATCTCCAAGTACTTCTACAAGCTCAAAAACCTCTCTAAGTCCAATTAAAAGATCTAAAACAGCCTCTCTCCGATCTTGTGTAATTGGGGCTGTATTATTTTTTATGAATTTAATCATTTCCTCTACTGTTTGAGGTGTGCCTACCTGTTCAGTGTAAACACTTATTGAATAGTGGCCATTATCTCTAGGATGAACAAGTAAGCCTAGCCCTGGGTTCAGTCCTGGGTGTTGAGATAGTTGAGATTGAGATAGTGCGTGCAATGCCAACCCCTCATTTATAGATCTCTCTACTAGAGAGACTCTGTCCGCGTGGGTTCCTACCATGTAAGGTTCTAGTCTTTCCCGGAGCTCCAATGTAGAAGTTGGACCTCCCCACATTGCTCCAAAAACTTGTGGTTCAGTGAAATCGATATAAATACCGTCTGCTTGGTTTTGATTTCCTAGAGATGGAAATACAGCAAGAAGTTCCGCTCTTGTCATATAAGCTCTCGATTCTTTTCGTACAGACTCCACAGGGGGTTGTCCCTGTATCTTCATCTCACCACTAGTAAGCTTTGACATATGCGTTTCGGCTATACATCCGTTTTCGAAGAAAAGGGGCACATTCTGATTAAGTTGTCCTTCTATATATAAGTATTCTGGCAAGTTAGTATAATATAATATATATCTATTATATTATACTTTGCTTAAAATCGTTAGTATTTGTTTATCAAGATACGTCCTATGCGGAAGGCTTCTGGAGAAAAGAAACTATCTTTTAATTTTGTATCTGGATGCCGTCTCGGATCGTGAATTATTGCAGGTTCTACTACATCAATTTCAACATTGTAGGGTGCAAATCTACTAGGTAACGATGGCATTATGTCATCTGTAATTTCAGTTGCAAGCGCGATAATCTCTATCTCTCCGCGATTTTTTATAAGTGGAAATGTGTTTAAAGCCATGTTGATAGCATTTATTGGATCAGGGAAAACAATTGTGGCACTATCAAATATTGGTGGTTTGTGTAATCTGTGAGCTGTCAAATCCAATACAACACCATTCGTATCATACGGGCATGGAACTCTACCCAAGGATGCTCTCAGAACTAATGCGGTTTGTATATCCATGGCGAGTGCTGATAAAGCTTCCTCAGGTGTTAATCCGGATATTGATTGAATATCTAGATCCATTGGTTCTGCAGCAACTAATATATCGGAGGGATAGTTTAGGGCATATTTTGCTAATGCGTCAGCTGTGTAATCAGATCCAGTGCCTATCAAAATACGTTTTGTGCCTGGCAATTTTTCTAGTAAATCTATGGCGGTCGTTGTTTGGTTCGAATCTGTGTAATAAGGGATATCAGTCATGGACTGTACATCCCCGCAATAAAAGCTGAGGAATTTATCCGTAAGTGGTAATTGTTCTCTTGTTCGTGATAATTCTAATGCCAAAAACTGTCTATAGCGCCCATATAAGGAGTAGAATTTTATCATAATATTTGGCAAGGTCAAGATTATTTTGTATCATGATATTCTTGTTTTTTAACTTAAATAACTATGGACGATGACAATACTCAAGATTACGCAAGCTCGGTTGAGGAATACTTTGAGATTAAAGGAACAATTAAGACCCTTAGGGATGATTTGAAGGAGCTTAAAGAAAATCATGATGATTTTGAAGAACTTGAAGCTTTGAACAAAAAGGTGAAGGAGCTTAGAGCAAATATAAAGAATAATGAAGATATTAGAATTGTTGAAGAGAAACTATCTGATCTAAAAGAAAGACAGAACTTATTGAAAGAGATAATCAAAGTCCAACTCGTTGAGATGAATCAGGAAGAAGTTAAACAGGACGGCAGAAAATTGAAAATAGTACAAGTTCTCAAAGAAATGAAAGACGAGGGCAAGTAAGTTTTTTATACCTTTTTACCAACTTTTTCCAGGCGTTTACTTTCGTCTATACTTTTCATATCAACTTCAAAAACTTCGCCTTTTTCATTTACAACGTAGTGGAAGAAATTTATTTTATTTTTAAGTTCTCTATTTAAGTATTTGCTAACATAATGAACTTGTACGCAATGTGGAGATCCATCAACTGTGAGAAATCCAATCTCATTTACTCTACCAGTGCCGATTATAGCAGCTAGCTTTGAATGTAGCTGATTATAATGATCTTGTTCTAGACATATCGCGAATACGTTTTTCCATCTTTTTTCAAAATCTTCAAATACCTTTCTCTGAATAGCAGGAATGCAGGTGCCAATTATCAGCAATTTATCTCCTAGCCTTGGGTCGTATATGTTTGTATTTAGAATGTTTGTTAGCATATTGGCTATTGGCTGTTAGCTATTAGTCATCTCCTTGATGGCTTACGATTGCTTATGGTTGTAGTATAAGCTCAGTTTCACCTTCTATTGATAGAACTACATTATTTACAGTTGGAAATTGTTTTAGAGTTTCTTCAATTTGTGCTCGAATCGTTGATGTTGCACAAGAGCCGCCTACTCCTTCCTGAAGATTGTTTGCAAAATCAACATATGCAGTACCATTTTGAATTGTCAGACTGTTTATAGTTACTACTTCAGGAAGCATAGAGAAATAAGCATCGGCTTCTTCTGCTGCAGTTGTTCCTTTTACAAGTTCTTCAAGAGCTGCCATTCCGACTGCTGTTGTGTAAGGAACCGATCTGTTCACTGGGAAGACTTTTGAACAATCAATAACTGATGGGTTTAAGTTGCTGTTTTGAAAAAATACTTTTAGATTAAGCATCGCATCTGCGTCAGAGAACTTAACAGGCAGTTCAAATGAGTCATCATTTTCAGGAAGTCCAGATGGATTATCTTTCATAAAAATAATTCTTCCTTTCTCTTTACCATTTGCATCAAATGTAACCTCTCCGGTGAAAGATACAAATTCTTCAGTCATCCAATCTTCTGTTGTAGTTGCGAAGCCAGTTCCTAGAATATTTCCTTCTTGATCGACCACTTTTATAGGAAATGATGCTTCAAAAAACCAGTTTCCTCTAGCCTCCCCTGTTACAGTTACTGGAGTATTAACCGTGTCATTTGAACCAGGAGTAGTAACTCTTATCATAGGATGAACTGGCGGTACATCATCAGCTTTTGTAGGTGTTGGAGGGACATCTTGTGTTTGCTCCTGGTTATTATCAGTAGAAGAATTTGAGATTTTATCCCAATTAATTACCAGGACAATAGATAAAATAATACTCAAGCAAAAAAAGAATAGTGCTGCAAGAATCGCTACAAGAAGTTTTTTATTCATTGGTGGCATTTAATAAGTAGAATAATTATTCTTTTTTATAGTATAGCGCTTTTTGTTTTAGAGTTTAAGATAGTTTCTTTTTTGGCAACCAGGGAAAAAAGGCACTTGTTCTTTTTTTGTATTCTTCAAATTCCTTATTTCCTCTATACTTTTTTTCCAGCATTGGAATCCCAGATATTCCCAGGATTAGAAAAGTAATAGTAATTGGGCTTATCATCGTCATAAATCCCCATTGATAGACGACTACAACTATAAAAATTCCCCACCATTGGGTTACCTCACCGAAGTAATTTGGATGTCTGGTATATTGCCATAAACCCTGAGTCATTATCTTACCTTTATTTGTTGGTTTAGATTTGAACTGCGACAACTGATAATCACCTATGGTTTCGAAGATAAATCCGATTACCCATACTAGAGTTCCAAGAACGCTGAAAATATTGATATTTAGATCGTTCTGCGAATGAACGAATATTATTGGCAGAGAGATCATAAGCATGAAAATTCCCTGGAGAATAAATATTTGAAGATATGATCTGACAAGAAAAGTTCTTCCCCAATCATCTCTCCATTTCTTGTAACGCCAGTCCTCTGCTTTTCCTCTATTTCTAAGAAAAATGTGTGCCGACAGTCTTATTCCCCATAAGCTTACAAGTAATGTAATAAGGTAGTTGAGAGTTTCGGGATTTTCATTTGTAATCAATCCAATTACAGCTATAATTACAAATCCTATGCCCCATCCGATATCTGCAATGCTTGAATCTTTGAGAATTAAAGATAGAAAGTATAATGATGTCATGTAAATAAATACAGAAAAACCGGATAGTAAGAGAAGATTTAGAAAGGTCATTTTTATAATCATGTAAGATGTTAACTATATATTAGCATTTAAATTAAGTTTCAAAAATTCTACTTAGTAATTTAGTGGAAAAACTTTTATAATGATTTATCTAGACTTATTAAACTCAGCATATGCTTCATAACCACATAATCTATAGTAGGTTTTCTGATTTTAGGTTTCGTATCCAAAAAGCAAAAGGTTCAACTATCTGGGATCAAGATGGAAATGAACTTATCGATTTTACATCTGGCTGGAATGTGACTAACTTAGGATGGAATAATGACGAAATCGCTGTTTTCGTTAGTGAATACATAAAGAAAAATTCCTATGCTCCTATGTGGTCTGAAGAAGAGATACAAGTCCAATACGCTGAAGAACTAGTTAAATCTCTGGGGCATAATTTAGCTGCAATTGGACGAGCTACGGGCGGTGTTGAAGCGAATGAAATGGCAATTAAGATGGCGAGAGTTTTCACTGGTAAGAAAAAGATACTAGGATTTGTTGAGTCTTATCATGGACAGACAATTAATTGTATGTCATTTGGAAACTTGCCAGATTGGATAAAAAAGATAACTCCTAGAGGTGATTTAGATATTGTTCAAACAGAATTCCCCGACAGATATCGAAGCGGTAAATCAGATGAAGAATTACTTAGAGAATTGAAGGACAAATTGGAATATTTATTTTCAGAAGGGGACTTCGCTGCAATCATTACTGAGGCGAAAGTCATAACAGGTTGGGGAGATACAAAAGTTGCTCCTGAAGGCTTTCTGCAAATCATTCGAGATGTAACGAAAAAATATGGAGTATTATTAATTGTTGATGAAGTTGGAAGTGGGTTCTCGCGGTTAGGTAAATTATTTGCAATTGAGTTTGAAGATATTTCTCCAGATATTGTAACTCTTGCAAAGGGAATTTCTAATGGTGTAATGCCAATTGGTGCAGTGGCAACTACTAAAGAAATTGCCGATGCAACTTATGCAGATTCTAATCCACAGTCTACTTTCGGCTGGACGCCACCTGCATGCGCAGCAGCTCTAAAAACATTAGAAATTCACAAACGAGATAAGGTTTGGGAACAATCAGAAGAGAAAGGTAAATATTTGATTGAAAATTTGAGAAGTGAATTGTCTGATAATCCTTTTGTGGGCGATATAAGAGGAATAGGTATGGAGATAGGTGTTGATTTAGTTACAGATAAAGAATTAAAAAATAAAAATGGTGATTTAGTTAGAAAAGTTGTTGATGAATGTTTTGAGAAAGGGTTACATTTGGTACATGACCATGACAGTAACATTCAGATAATGCCGTCACTAGTTATAAGTCAGGAAGAATTAGAGAGAGGGTTATCCATCTTTGTTGATGTAGTGAATAGACATAGAACGTAAAACACCTGCCTGCCGCAGGCAGGTGGAACATAGAACATGGAACATAGAACACCTGCCTGGAATGCTTTGGAAGATTAGTTCAAGCAATCCGTTCGTCAAGCCTGCCTGCGGTAGGCAAGCTCAGGATAAAGATGATTGAACCAACAGTGAAAAAAAAGGTCAAAGGTGCAACCTTTGACCATATAAAGATAATTTAATTCTTAAAAAAGATTTTTATGAAAAGAGTTTTGGGAATTATTTATTTTGTTTATGGTTTATTATTTTCGGCTTATATATGGTTTCTCACAAAACCACAAGAAGGATTTAATTATTCTGAATTTGTACTTCTTTTAGGATTTATATCTCTTCTTTTCATCAATATATCTCTCAATAAAGTAAACAGACAAAAAGTGTTCGTCGCGGGATCTGTATTTTTAGTTTCTTTCGTTTGGGGATACTTCTCAGGTATTCCCACTTATAGATCTGTCGAGGATACATTAATTTTGAATAACATTGAGTCGAAAGCTGCTGAGAAAGGTATCAGCTATGCTGAGAATGTTTTGGATGGTGAGTTCTCAGAAAAACAAGCAGAGGAAATAATTGAAAATGATGCTAAGTTAACCCCCAGTTTAAAACGTGTTTCTAAAAAAGCACTTGAGTTGGCATTGAAGAAAGAAATGGATAATGATGCTATTGTAAGTGAATCTTCCAATATTGTTCCTGTAGGTGTAGATAATTGGGACTGTAACCAGAATGGCTGTGGATATTCGGACAATTATAATGTCTGGACAATTAGCATAGTGGATCGATATGCTTCTTTATCGATAATGTTAATTGCTCATATCTTCCTGTCATTCTTAGTATTTGATAAGTTTTATCATTTATCGATAAGTAGAGTTTTTTCTTACATTCCGTTTGAGGTAGTGGAGATTAGAAAGTGAGTACGGTAGGTGATTAGGTTATTAATAGAAGGCCATAAGCTATAAGCTATGAGTTATGAGCTTTGAGTTGATATTTAAAGTGTAACATTTTACCTACATCATAAGTTTTCTAGCTTTTCCATTACTTCTTTATACTTAGGTTCGATTATTGATTTAGCTTTTGCTGATGTAATTCTATCAAACATCCATTGGAATTTATCTCTTACTTTTTCTTTACCTGTTAAGGGAATGTGCTTTTCTAGGAAGTTATCTGCATTAGTTTCAAAATAACTTAAACTGTCAGCATCTTTGAGTAAATTCTGATCGTCATCACCTCCAACTTCATGTTTGGAAATTAAATGTTGTACTCTTTCAATCATATCCTCTGGTGCGTTTAAAGTTCGTAAAAATTTTGCAATGATTTCACCGCCTTTGTTCTGGTGTCTTTCCAGTAAATCTTTATTCATATAACCATCTTTAGAGTTTATAACATCATTCATATTTCCGGATTTACTAAAAGCACGTTCTATATCATGTCCGAAAGCTGATATGAGTAATGCTTCATCAGCATCAGGATTTAATTCTTTTAACCAATAAACAGTTCTTTCGAAGTGAGGAAGGCTTTTTTCTCGCCCTATTTCGGTGTGGATTTTTATTACATAATTTTTTACTTTGTTGAAGTAGTTCATATTAAGTATTAAGTTGTAAGTATTAGGTAATAAGTCTTAAGTAATAGGTTTTGCTTATTGGCTTATAAGCTTTTGAGCTTAACTATTTGCCTTTCAGTGCATAACCACCATCAATTAGTATATCAGTTCCAGTAATATATTTTGATTCGTCTGATGCAAGAAACAGAACTATTCCTGCTATTTCTTTTGGTTGTGCCATTCTGCCTGTCAATGTCCCGGTTTTAATTCTTTCCAATGTATCTGGATTCCAGTCACTAACTTGATCAGTTTCTACATAACCAGGTGAAACTGTATTAAATCGGACACCTTTCTCAGAATAGCTTTTTGCTAAGGATTTGGTAATAGAGATTACTCCTGACTTAGTTGCTGAGAATGTAAGACTACTTGTTGTTGCCAAGTTATATTGCCCTTTGATAGAGCTTATTGAAATAACACTCCCCTGCCCTTTTTCCAACATTTTTGGCAAAACATTTTGGATACAATAAAGAGTACCTAATACGTTTGTGTCCCATTCAAGCCGTGCACCTTCTATATTTAGATCATTAATTTCCTTCATCGGATTTGCTCTAATTCCGGCATTGTTGACAAGTATATCAATAGTTCCAAACTTTTCTATTAGTTTCGACAATTCACGATCTACTTCTTCTTTTTTCGAAATGTCGAAAAATACTTTTTCTGAACCTTCTAATTTTCGATGCATGTTATTAAGTTCTTCTGAATCTGTTTTTCCATGAACAATTACCTTGTAACCTTTCTCATGAGCTAGCTCAGCGATTGCACGTCCGATTCCTCTACTTGAGCCTGTGATTAGAATTGATTTGGTCATTGATTGTAAGTAATAAAGTATTTAGCTATTGGCTTTTAGCTGTTAGCCATTAGCTATTTGCTCATAGATCTGGTTTTTACCAAAAGCTAATAGCTAACGGCCAAGCTTCTATTTCTCAATTATTCTCTCCTCTCCAAGTATCTCTATTTTATCATCTACTTTTGTAATAGCTTCACCATCTTTCAGTAAAACTAATTTACCCTTTTCCCATCTTCTTTCAATTTCTGGTCTTAAATGTTCTTCGAAATGAGGATAAATTTCAAAATCTAAGTATCCTAATCCTGGAACAAGTCCTGCACCAGGCTCTTCTTCTCCTATAAACCATTCGGCACTATACTGCGTCTTGGCACAAACCATACTTCCTGAACTGGATCCATAATAGATTGTTCCGTTATCTAGGATTTCGGGTAAGGCTTTATCGAGTTCAACTCTTCTGATCCAATATAGTAGATATCCAGACATTCCACCATTCATCCAGATTATGTCGTTCTCGGCAATTTCTTTCACAACATCTAGACCTTTGTAAGAAGAGTCCTCCAGCTCAATAATGTTCACTTTATCACTTAGACTTTTTACTACCTCTACTGTTTTACCATATTGCCAACCACCAAATTTATCACCATTTCCAGCTGTGGGTATAAAAGCAATTGACTTTTGTCTAATGTCTTCTCCTAAAAATTTTTTGAATTTATTAATTGATTCTGGAAGTTTACCTTCGGATGCTAGAAATAGCTTCATTGATTTTAGAATTAAGATTTAAGATTCAAGAATTAAAAAGCCATAAGCCATAAACTGTAAGCCTTAAGCTGCATTATTATCAATTATTATATTCCCTTCTTTATCGACAATCGATGCTTGTTCAGGAAACCAGGCCGGGAGATCAACAGTGAGATACTCTATAGGGTTTCCTTCTACAGCGAATCTTGTCTTAACCGGTACATCAACTACATCTCCCGCTTCAACTTGAAAGATTTCATCATTACAGTAAACTTTTCCGCTTCCATTTAAAATGTAAATCATGAAATGACATTCTTTCTCTAATACAAAATGTTCTGAATTTTCTGGATGGCGACCGTTTATTTCCATTACATTTACTTCTAGGTTTCTATGTTCAGGTGTATATTTTTTGATAATCTTTGTTTGAAGATCAACAATTTTAGCGTCTGATTTTTTAATTAGGGTTGCATTCATTGATTAAGTTATAAGTTGTAAGGATTAGTTAAATAATTCTTCAGGATTGAGGTCCTTCATACTCTCGATAACCATACTTACACCTGGTAATGTACTTAATTCAGAATGTTTTTCTTTTGGACCAATTGCAATTATTTTTCCAATACCTGCTGCATGAGCTGCAGCTATTCCAGATTTTGCATCCTCTATCACAATACATTCAGATGTCTCAAGTCCAATATTTTTTGCTGCTTTCTGATAAATATCAGGGGCTGGTTTTCCTGGATGAGTACCATCATCATAGACAATTTTTTCAAACTCAAACCATTTATCTAGGTGTAGATTTTCAATAAAAAAATTTAGATTATTTATCTCTGATGCAGTGGCAATAGTTCTTGGAATATTGTTTTCTTTCAGGAAATCCAACAATTCTTCTGCTCCAGGTGATAGCCTAAAATTTTCGCCTTGATCTATGCAAAGTTCTCTATACTTAGATTCTTTACCATCAGTAAGTTCTTCTAGCTCGGGTTCGGACAGATTTTTTTTAGTTAGAAATTCCAGTGTATGTTTATTATTTCTACCGTGCAAATGAATAGACATCTCTTCATCAGTAAAACCAATATCTCTTAATGAAGTTGCAAATTCTTTCCAGGCTTTTTCTTGTAAAAGACTATCCCACCAAAGGACTCCATTAAAGTCGAAGATGATTCCATTGTACATATTTTAGATTTAAGATTTATGATTTAAGAATTACCGCATAAAAGTACCGTTATTTATATCAATGCAGATTCCATTTATATAACGTGGGGATTCGCTCCCTAACCAATAAATTGTTTCTGCTACTTCCCTTGGGTCTGCAAATCTATTGTTAATTGAGGCCTTTTTCAGTCCTTCTTTTCTTTCTTCTGGGATAGTTGATAACATATCGGTATCAACAGGTCCTGGTGCAACACAATTTGTTACAATTCCTTTTGGTCCTAATGATTTGGCCATGCTTTTTGTTAAATTTATAATTCCTGCCTTTGAGATTCCGTACCAAATATCGGGATGTCCGATTTCTCCTGCAATCGACGCTGTGTTTACAATTCTCCCTTCTCCTTTTTCAATCATACCTTTTGAGTACAACTTTATTAATTCAACTGGGGCCTCTAAGTTTACTTTCATCAATAGTTCTTTCTTTTCATCTGGGTAATCATCCATTGGAATAGCATTCATAATTCCAGCATTATTTATCAAAACATCAATTTCTCCAGTTTTTTTTATTAAACTTGGTATTTTTCCCAAATTAGTAAGATCAAATTCAATTTGTTTAGCTTTTTCAAGATCAAAATTTGAGAAATTTCTTCCTAATACAAAAACTTCAAAATAGTTATCTACAAATAATTTCGCTACTTCAAAACCTATACCTTTTGTACCTCCGGTTATTAATACTTTTTGACGATTTAACATTGAGTTAGAATTAAGAATTTAGAATCAAGAATCATGATTTTGGATCTTTGGTTTTAAATTATTTGTTAACTCTTTTTTTTACTACAACATGATCTATGTTCATACCTTCATCATTTTCGAGCATAAACATCAAAATGGTTGCTACATTATCTGTGTCCATCCACCCTTCGATATCCTTATTTGATCCAGCTTTTTCAAATAGTTTCGTGTGCATACCTCCTGGATAAAAGCCAACTACTCGAATTTCTGTTTCCTTTAAATCCTCAGTTAAACATTCTGTGAACCCCTTAACTGCATATTTAGAAGCTGAATATACTGATTGGTTAGGTCTTGGGCCAAGGCCTGAAGTTGAACATATATTCAAAATAATACCTTCGTTAGCTCTAAGCATTGATGGTAGAACTAAACGAGTTGTATATATTACACCTTTAACGTTTATATCAATAACCCTGGAAATATTTTCGTAATCGTAGCCTTCTAATTCTCCTTCAATCCATACCCCGGCATTGTTTACGAGCACTTCAACATCATCCCGAATATCCATTAAGACATTTTGCATCTCCTCGTAACTACTTACATCGGCAACATGTGTATGGAAGTTATCTTTATCTATAAATTTAGCAGCATCGTCAAGTTTACTTTTGGTTCTACCTGTTACATGTACGTCAGCTCCTTTTTCAACTAGAAGTTTAGCTAAAGAAAATCCTAGCCCTTCTGATCCTCCTGTAATTAAAACGGTTTTGTCTTTTAGATTCATTGTAATTAGATTTAAGAATTAAGATTCAGGATTCAAGAATAAATATGCCAGATTATGGATTCATGGGGAGCTCTTTAATCTTGAATCCTAAATCTGTGTTTTAATATTTAGTCCCAGCCGTACATACGTCTGAATATTTTTGTTAGCCCAATACTTTCTTCTTCATTATAAACATATTTTACGATAAATTTACCTGTGACTTTTCCTTCTACTCTTTTTTGTTCAGTGATTTTGATTTCAGCCTGTGCAGTCCAATCTTCTTTGATTAACCAGATTTCGATGTTGTCAAAATAAACTCGATTACCGGATTTTTCAAATGAATATTCCTGGCCTACTTTCGGATCAGGAAAATCATTGGTTCTGAGTATTCCGTTTATTTCTAATTTAAAGCCCATATAATAAAGAATTAAGAATTAAGAATTAAGAACGTGAGTTTCGTTGAAGCAACGTTTCTCACGAAATTTATGATTTAAGAATTTTTAATAATATTATCTCATCATCTTTATTTCTTCTTCTCGATACTCATCTTTCTCAAGAAGTTTGACTGCAGTGTAGATCAGTTTATTGATTGGGACATCTATTCCTATATCCTCGGCAAGATTGGTTACTGTACCGTTTAAAGACTCTATCTCGTTTACTCTTTTATTTTCTACATCTACCAATAATGACGATTTAGAATTTTCTGCAAAAGTTCTTGTTGTATTTATAACTTCTTCGACTACATGTTCGGGAAGCTCAATATGCATACCCTTAGCTACTGCTACTGTTTCCTGTACACAACGTTTATAAACTTCAATTGCATCTAAATCATTATATATTTTTCCAATCGGACATCTACAAATAGCAGTCATTCCAGAAAATGCATTTATAAAGATGAATTTTTTCCAAAGATCCTTTGTGATATCATCAGAAAGAGTTGCATTTATTCCAGAGTCTTTCATAAGTTCAAGAATTTTCTTCAACTTCTCATTATTTTTTCCAGAACGATCTCCAAAAATTAGAGATCTTGGTCCCCCAGTTTGATTTATAACACCCGGGGAGACTTTCGTAGAGATAATGTATGCAAGTCCTGGATATATCTCACCTTTTTTTATGTATTTTTGAATAATTTCATCGTTTATTACACCGTTTTGGAATGTAATGATTGTTGTTTTGTCATTTACAACTCTATCAAGCTCTTTTGCAACTTCTTCAGTACTATATGTTTTTACTGCAAAAAATATAAAGTCTGGCTTATGAATCTCATTTATACTATCAATGACTTTTGGATTCCTTACTTTGAATCCACCTTCAGTAGTCTCAACTGTAAGTCCTTCATTTTTAAGTGCCTTGAAGTGTTCTCCTCTTGCGAGAAATGTCACATCAAGCCCTGCTTGCGCCATCATGCCTCCGAAATAGCCGCCTACGCCTCCTGAACCGACTATGTAGATTTTCATAGTTTATTTAGTTATAAGTAATAAGTATTAAGTTTTATGTACTAAGAAGTTAAGGAATGTATAACAATTGTACAATAAAAATTCTTTCTATAGTAATCTATTCAATAACAAATAAAAGACTTATACTTTATTTATGAAAAATTCTAATTTTGAAATTCCACAAAAGTTAGATGAATTATTTGAAGAGTTAGATACTAGCAAAGCTGGACTAACCTCGGTAGAGGTAAAAAAACGTTTAGAAAAATGGGGGCCAAATATTCCTCAAAAATTGACTAGAATCTCTTGGGTTAAAATTTTTTTAAGTCAGTTTAATAACGCCCTTATTATTATCCTTATTTTAGTTTCGATTTTTTCTTTTGTTGTAAATGAACATCTGAATGGGGGGATTATTCTTGTTATGCTTTTTGTAAATTCTGCACTTGGATTCTTTCAAGAGTTAAAAGCAGAGAAAACATTAGAGAAGTTAAAAAAATATGTCGTTTTCAAAACGAAAGTAATTCGCGATGGGAATGTAGAATCAATAAATTCTGTGAAATTAGTTCCAGGTGATATTGTGTTACTTAATAAAGGAGATATGGTTCCTGCAGATATTCGTTTAATATCTAGTGAGAATTTTTTTGTTAATGAATCAACACTTACCGGTGAATCTCTTCCTGTTGCTAAAAATCATGAGGATTCCAAGTCTGAAGCACCTGAAGAAACAGAAAATTTAGTTTTCCTTGGATCTTCTATATCCTCAGGTATTGCAAGTGGTGTTGTCGTACATACTGGCAAAAATACTTTACTAGGCAAAACTGTTTCTCATAAAGAGCATGTTGATAACGAAACGAATTTTGAAAAAAGTATGAAGAAATTTAGTAATTTTCTTCTGAAATTTGTTGTACTGTTGACTGTTTTTGTGTTCGTAATTAACACGATTTATGGAAGGGGGATTGTTACTTCATTCCTTTTGGGGATTACTCTTGCACTTGGGATTACACCAGAGGTATTGCCTATTATTGTTACTATTGCGATATCTTCAGCAGCATACAAACTCCTTAAGCAAAAAGTTGTTGTTAGAAGATTATCTGCTCTAGAAGATCTGGGAAATGTAAATATACTTTGTACTGATAAGACAGGAACCATAACAAAAGGGCAGCTGGAATTAGTCGATTTTATAGGTATAACAGGTGTTAAAGATCTAGATTTATTGCGTTATGCGCTTATTTCAAATGCCAATAATCAAGCTATTAATAATAAATTATTTGGCAATCCTATAGATGATGCTACATGGGAAAAGAGATCGATATTTAAAGAATCAGAGATAGGGAAAGAAATACTTTTTACTGAAGACTTTGATTTTGATACGAAAAGATCTGAAGTTATATTTAAGGAAGGAGACAGAAGATATGTAATTAGCAAAGGTGCGACTGAGTCTATCCAAGAAATATCTTCACATATTAAATACGGAGAAAAGGTTGTGAAGATGACTAAGACTCAAACATCTTTACTTGAAGAAAGACTACTTAGTTTGGAAAGTAAGGGTGATCGAGTTATAAGTTTAGCTATTAAGGAATCCAAGGGTGAAAAAGTATCATTAGATAATTGTAATTATACTTTTCTAGGTTTTCTTGTTTTTAATGATCCTCCCAAAAAATCAATGCGTTCAGTTTTTGACAAACTACAAAAACTTAATGTTCAATTAAAAATTATCACCGGAGATAGCCCGATTATTACAAAGGAAATTTGTAAACGTGCCGGGTTGAATTTAGTTGAAGATAAAATAATTCTGGGTAGTGAATTAGAAGATATGTCTGACAAAGATTATCTAGATGCGATTTATAAATATAATGTTTTTGCGAGAGTAAACCCTGATCAAAAATATCGCATCATTGAAGGGCTGAAGAATTCCGGACATGTAGTGGGCTATATGGGCGATGGAATAAACGATGTTGGAGCATTACAAATAGCGGATGTTGCTATTAGTGTCGATGGCGCAAGTGATGTAGCAAAGGATTCTTCAGATATAATCCTTCTAAAACAGAATTTAAGAATTATTGCAGATAGTATCATTGAAGGGAGAAAAACTTTTAGCAACACTATAAAGTTTATAATAAATACAATGAGTTCAAGTTATGGAAATGTTATCACAATAGCTGCAGCCTCTACTTTTCTTAAATTTATTCCACTCTTACCTACGCAGATGTTACTTATAGACTCTGTAAGTGATTTCCAGCATCTAACTATTTCAACAGATAATGTTGATGAGGATTTTCTAGAATCTCCAAGGCAATGGGATGTGAAGTTTCTTATGAAATTTATGGTATTTTTTGGGACTATAAGTACAATATTTGATTTTGCACTTATTTATACTCTGCTTAAATGGAACGACTCACAAGCTTTATTTCAGACAATATGGATAGTTGAATCCGTAATTACAGAATTAGTTGCAACTTTTGTCGTAAGAACCAGAAGAATTTTTTTCAGAAGCATACCTAGCGTTCCTGTGATTCTCACTTCAATTTTAAGTCTAGTTTTGGTGTTGATAGTTCCTTTCTGGTCTAAAAGTAGAAATATTTTCGGGCTTGAGTTTTTACATCTACATGACTTAGTTTTTGTTGCAGTAATTTGTTTAGCATATTTCGTACTACTTGAGGTTTCTAAACATATCTTCTATAAATTTGTTCATCAAGATTAACTTCCCTTTTGCTGTCTGATTGTTGGTTATAATATAATTATGCATAAATAAAATTTTACTTGAGAATAAATGGTTGATTATAAATTTGCAGATAGGGCAATTGATATTCCTAAATCTGGAATAGGAACTATGATGAAATATGCCTCCAAGTACGATGATGTAGTATCTCTTGGACAGGGTACTCCGCTTTTCCCAACACCTCAATTTATTTTTGATTATGTCCATTCTTTATCAAAAGGAGATTCTACATTGGGGATGTATGCTTCAAGTAAAATTGTAAATGAACTTTTAGAGCTTGTTTCAGAGGAGATGGGAGAGTTATATGGATTTAATCCCGGACTCAACTCGTTATTAGCTACAACTGGAGGAATCGCAGGATTATTTGCTGTATTTATGTCACTGTTACAAAAAGGAGATGAGGTTATTTATTTCTCTCCAAGTTATCCTCTTCATAGATCCCAGCTTTATATTTCAGAAGCGACAATTCGTTATGTTAATTATATTGAGGAAGATAATTGGAGAATAGACCTTGATGCTTTTGAAGATGCTATAAATGATAAGACTAAAATGGTTATACTGACTAATCCTAATAACCCAACTGGCACAATCCTTTCAAGGGAAGAAATTGAAAGATTAGTAGAGATTGTTCTCAATAATAACTTACTACTAGTACTTGATGAGGCCTACCATTTCCTCACATATGAAACGGAAATTTATAGTCCATTACAGATTGAAAAGGCAAGAGATAATATAATTTTATGTAAAAGTTTTTCTAAGGAGTATGCGATGACTGGATGGAGGATTGGTTATGTATATGCCCATCCCGATATTATTGAGAAAGCAAGCGCGGTTCACACTCATTTCAATATTGATCCAAGCACAATTTCTATCCACGGTGCCATTGCAGCACTTACTGATCCAAGAGGTAAAGAAGCAATGGAAGGTTTTATAGAACAATTCAAAAAAAGCCGAGAAACAATTTGTGCCCGTTTGGATAATTTACCAAATCTTTTTGACTATCATAAACCTCAAGGTGCTTATTATACTTTTCCAAAGTATAAACCTTTTGATATGGATGCAATGGATTTCTGTAAAAAGCTTGTTGATGAGGCAAAAGTTATAACTATCCCGGGGACGTCTTCTGGACCAGCCGGAGACGGCCATATCAGAATGTCATTTGCTGCGAATTCAGACGTGATTAACAAAGCGTTTGATAGATTGGATGAATTTGCCAAGAAATATGGTTTAGCTGGTTAGCTTTTAGTTATTGGCTGCCTGCCTGCGGTAGGCAGGTTGGTTATTAGCTATTAGTCCAATAGCCAATAGCTAATGGCTACAAAGCTCTTCTGGTGAACATTTTGTATTCACCTTGACTATTGTCCTTTTTGCTGATACCGAGAGCATCTGCCAATGTTCCAGCTACAAACCCCACAGGATCTGCCCTTAATTGCTTCATTGCAACGACTTTTTGTACGCTAAGGGGGACATCTCCGTAACCAACTTCAGTGAAACCAGATCTCTCTGCATATCTTGTCATGGCTGGAGCTACAGTATCAAAAAATAGATCTCTATCTGTACCAAGTACTTCAAGAGTTGCATCCCACATTGTATGACCTACTGAATGTTCTCTAAGCGGATGTCCCTCTGGAAAAGCGGATCGTCTAAATTCTGGAGCCACATAAACTGTAGAGATCCAAGTCCAATCTCCATCTTTTTTAGTATGAATAGGGGTAGTCATTATAAATCCGGCATTTTCTCCATTTACTTTAGCTAGGTGTACATTGCCTTCGCGTATTTGAGCTTCCGCTTCTTTATCTTTTACTTTGGATAATGTAGATTCGTTTGCAGAGGCTCCTACAATTTGTCCTACTAGACCAGGTATTTCATCTTCAGGGATAGCTAACCCATGCATTACCTGCATTTCTACTCCTTCCCCTAATTCTAATGTAGTCACTGAATTTATCGTATCTGTAGGTGTTGTTGCTTCAAGCATTTTAACTATTTAATATAGCCGATTTTACCATTTTACCAATAGCAATCAAAGGTTTACTTCGGTAAGTATATAGCGAAAGTTGAACCTTTTCCTTTCTTTGAAGAAACTTCTATTTTACCTTTATGAGAAGTTATTATTTTTTTTGTAATTGCTAATCCTAGTCCTGTGCCTCCACTCTGTCTTGAGCGGGATTTATCTATTCTATAAAATCGTTCGAAGATTTTGTCGTATTCAGCTTTTGATATTCCATCTCCTTTATCCTTGATTCTAATAATTACTTCTTTTTCAGAATCTTCAAGTTCTAGAATGATATCAGATTTTTTTGGTGAGTATTTAATAGCGTTTTCCAATAAATTCATTACAGCTCTTTGGATTAGATGCGCATTAATCTTCAACTTAATTGACTCCTTACCAGTTGTATCATCTAATGCAAGTTCAATTTCTTTCTCTTCTGCAATGTACTCTAGTTGGTTGATACTATCTTTCACTATCTTTATTATATCTACCTTTTCTTTCTCTATCTTATTCTCGAGAATCGAAAGGAGAAGCAAATCTTCTGTTAAGTTATTTAGAAAATCTACTGATTTATTTGCGGTTTCTATCATAGATAGAAGGTTTTCTTTTTTAAGATTTTTATCACTAAGTGCTAAATCAAAGTTCGTTTTGATTACTGTAAGAGGCGTTTTTATCTCATGGGATGCATTCTCGACAAATTGTTTTTGAGATTTGAAAGAGTTGTCTAATCTTTCTATCATCATGTTGAAGTTTCTAATTAGCTCACTTATCTCATCTCCATTATCATCAAACATAATCTTTCTACTTAGGTTGTTTGCATTTACTTCGCTCACAGATTTATTCAAGTTTTTCAAAGGTTTAAGCAGCTGACCTGAAATGAAATAACCACCAGCAAACGAGAGAAAAGTTAGAGGCAATATTGATAGAAGTGAAATTTTTCTAAGAGACTGTAAATCATGTTCTCTATAACTTTGTACAAGTTCTTGATTCTCCTTCTCCAGGTTCTCCCATATGATAATTCGTGGGCCTCTTGGAACGGTTAACTCAGGTGCGGGTTGTCTATTTATCAGGTTCGCTACAATGATATTTACAGAAAGGATAAATATCAGACTTATCCCCAGCAAGAGAATTGAATACCAAAGTGTAAGTTTGAATCTTATTGTTCTAAATACGTTCATAATGTTTGATCTTCGGTGAAGTAGAGTTGCCTCCACTTCACCGTTAACATAATTAATCTATTCGCTCTTTATCGCTTCTACAGGGCTTACTGTTGAAGCATTTTGAGCAGGTATATAAGAAATTATAACCGTTAATACAACTAAAATTAAAGAGAAAATTCCTATTGCTGACCAGTCGAAGTTGAGAAATACTGAAGAATCAACTTGATTGACAACACTAAAAGTCTCTTCAATTGTAGTTGCCACAAAGTTATCAAACCATGCTTTAAGTGGTGTTGCTAACACAACATTCAAAAGTATTCCAATTATCATACCTATTGCATATCCAATCCCAGTATAAATTATTGCCTGAGATACGAACATTTTTATTATTCCAAATTTTGTTATACCCATAGATCTGAAGATTCCGATTTCTTTCCTACTTTCTGAAACGAATTTGCTCATTGTCAGAATAATTACTGCTATAGTTATCGTGATAAAAGCAATAACTAGTCCAATTGAAATTTTGTTCACTGTAGATTTTAGATCAGATACTACGTTATAGTCGCTAAGATCCTGGTAAGCATAACCAGCTTTATTCAGGTCTTTTACAACCTGTTCTCTACTCGTAACGCTACTAATTTTAATTGTTATAGTATCTCCATAATGAACTGCGTCTTCGTAAACGTTTGCATCTTCGTATATTCCTTCTACCTCATTACTACCATCACTGCTAAGCTCGACTACGAGTCCAGGTATTTCATAACTTTCTATAGTTGATGAACTTGCTTCCTGTTGGCCTGGTCCTCCTCCAAAAACTCCCATACCGCCGCCCATGCCTCTCATCATACCCATCATCGGATCAGATGTTTGAAGTTCTATACCATCATAAGTTAATCCAGTAAATTCATCATCAAGAATATCCGTTGGAATTTCAGTTATCTGGCTATCTAGTTGATTTTGAATATAATCAACCATTATTTGATTTGCAGCGTCTGTTGGTATAAATACTGAGTTGCTGCCGGCCTCTTCTGTGATTCCAACGATTATAAATTCGTATGTAAGTGGAGTAGAAATCATGTCATAATCCCAATACTGAGAAATTGCTTCTTTTCTTGCATCGATTTGTTCTTGCAACTCTTCTTCAGTTAACTGAACAAAAGTCATAACTCCCATATCTCTTTCAATTGTATATGTCTGTAAAGTTTCTAATCCGCCGAAATTAATAGTTACAGTTTTCCCAATAAGCTCATCTTTATCATATTCAATTGCCTCAGTTTTTATTGGCGTTGCATTTCTTGGATCTACTCTTTCCTCATCTGAACTTTCTTCCATCTCTTCTCTCATAGCTCTGAAGTCAACGGTATATTCAGTTTCCCCTCCCCAATCTTCATAACTTCTCAGAAAGCTATTTGCATTTAAAATAATTGGAATTGGTTCACCTTCTACATATTCAAAATCTGTATCAGTTAACAACGCAGCAGTGGAACTATCGATTCCGGTTACGTTTGAAAGGCTTAATTCAGTATCTTCAAAGACCTCAGTTGTAGAGATATTCGAAATAGGTAAAGCAGAATTGATCTCTGCTGTTTCTACATAATCAATATCTTTTATAACTTCCAAATCCGCATCAGAAAATCTAGTGTCATCGAAATCCATCATTTCTCCAGGTTGACCTTGTCCCATACCCCCTTGCCTTGGGTCCATGGTAAACTCCTTTACAATTTCAATTAGTTTACTCTGTTCGTCGATTGTCCCGAAAATACTTTGATCTATAGCTTCTTTGAAATTACTTGCTTGGCTAGATATTACTATACTGAGTGCAAAAAGAATTGCTATTGGCAAGATAAGGAAAAGTGCCTTGCCTTTTCTCTCCTTAAGTTTTTTTAAATTTATAAATATTACTCCTAATATGTTCATTTGGTTTAATTAAAATAAATTATGAAATTAATTTTCCATGGGACAACTTGATACTACGTTTGAATTGCTTTGCGATATCTAAATCATGTGTGATAACTATCAAGCTCAAATTTTTGGTCTTGGCTAAATCGTTTAATAGAGACATAATTTTGTCAGCATTTTCCTTATCAAGTTTGCCTGTAGGTTCATCTGCCATAAGTATCTTTGGGTCATTCGCTAACGCTCTGGCAATAGCAACTCGTTGCATTTCTCCTCCGGACAATTTCCCGGGACTATGTTTCGTTCTATCCTTAAGTCCTACCATGTCCAATAATTCGTATGCTCTTTTTCTAGATTCTGTAAAATTCTTTCTAGCAATAAGCATAGGAATCATTACATTTTCTAGTGCTGATAAATAGTCTTGTAAATGCATCATCTGAAATACAAAACCAATAGTTGCGTTCCTGAATTCTGAAATTTCATTATCGTTAAAGTCAGTAAGATTTTTGCCATCTACTAGCACTTTTCCTGAAGTGGGATTATCCAGTCCTCCAATTATTTGTAGAAGTGTCGTTTTTCCTGATCCAGATGGCCCAACAATTGCAATATCTTCGCCTTCGTTAATATCAAAACTAACATCTTTCAAAGCATGTACTTTTGAATTTCCATCTTTGTAAGATTTAGTTACCTTATTTATTTGTATAATTTTTTTCATGTGTTTTTATTGATTTAAATCATTTAAAATATCCCCCCGAAGTACAGCCTTCCGGCTGACTTCAGGGGGATCTAATTATGTTAAGTTTTCTTTAGAAACCCATCATTCCACCTCTGCCACCTTGTCCACCTCTCATCATGTCACCATCACCCATTCCTTCTCCGAATCCACCCATTCCTCCTCTACCTGGTCTCAATACTTCGGTGGGGATACCGTTTTCTTCTGCCCAGGTTTCCATTTCATCATGGTGACTTTGTAGTGCGTCTCTTCTCTCTTCAGCTGTAAGTGACTGATTATTTATATCATCCATTGCTGCTCTCATTTCATCATGTTTTTCTAATATCAGAGTTTTTTGTTCCTCTGTTATTGTTCCGTCTTCTACATACTGATCTAGATATGCACCCTGTCTTTCATCTCTAGTTTCTTCAAAGACGGCTTCTACGTCTTCAGCATTAAGACCGAAGGCTTCCACTAGATTTTGAATGATCAAAGGATAGTCACTTGTGTCATCGGCGGCTTTGACTTTTGAGAGTCCGAAGATACCCCCGACCCCGAGAACACCAGTCGTTATTACAGTCATGGCACTCACTGCCAAAACCTGTTTCTTGGATAATTTATTCATATTTAAAATAATAAAAAATAAAAATTTTGGTTTAGTAAAAAGACAAGAACAATTTAGCAAAGGTGTGGTGAAGTAATAGTGAAGTTAATTGTAGATCGCAGAACATAGAACATAGAACGTAAAGTGGATATTATGGAATAGAAAAACCCTGCACCAGTCGTTGAGACTTCCGGAGCAGGGCTACTTATCATATTTATTTGTTTGTAATAGGTAAGGTAGTGCCTTTTTACTAACCATTGTTTCTAGGATAAAGCATTCTGAGTGAAATTAATGTGAAGTTTCAAATTTGTAGTTTAATCAGCTATAATCGCTTTATGGAGCTATTAAAAGATAATATAAAATTTCTATACATAAATATCCGAGTTATTCTTTATGTTTTTTGTAAACGTTATGCAAAAGGGGATTTATCTAGAGATATAACATTAGATGATAAGATATATAAATTCCTCGACTACACTTTAGATAACTTTGTAAGTCGGTTCGCCATAAGTTATTTTGTTGTACTTTCGAAATCAGTTAAAAAAAGAAGGACTATAGGGCTCTCTCTTCTTATTGGATACGTAAGTGCTGTTGATGACTTAATTGATGAAGGTGGTTTTGCTTCAGGAGGAGAATATAAAGATTTGTTTAATAGAATAGATAAAGAAGAGATTTTGGGAGATCAAACATTATTGGAATTTAGAAATATTGTTTACAGCTTCTTTGAAAGTTCTAAACAAAAAGAGTTGGACCAGTTTTTTGCGGAGCTTAAAGAGTATGAGTCTAATTTTCGAGATGAATATACTAAGGAACTTGGGTCTAACAAGTTTTTATCACATGATGTTGTTTACGAATATCGAGAAGGAACAACTATACGTTATATCAAGTTTTTACGTGATCTAAGTAACTTTTCTAAAAGTGTTTACGAAGCTTTAGTTCCTGGAACTTGGCTAATTCAGTATATGGACGATATGATGGATGCCAGAAAAGATTATGAAAATAATGATGTAAATTTATTCATTTCTATTTTGGCTGAGAAAGGTGAACTAGATAGTTATTTAAGTGGTGGCAAATACACAAATTCTAGAAAACAGATAAATAAAATTATGCATGAATACGTAGATACTTTTAATTTTCATGGCCGGCTTGTTTATAAAATCGTCTTATTCATATTCAACATAATCTACTAGCAAAAAAGCGAGCTCATAGCCCGCTTTTTTGTATATCCCGATTTGCAAATTTTCAGCATTCTGCAAGAAAACTTATTAACAGTCTAACTAAGCTTAGGTGAAATGAGGGTGAAGTGAGTGTAGATCATGGAACATAAAACATAGAACATTGATCATTTAACACAAAACACAAAACGTAGAACGTAGAACACAGAACACAGAACACAGAACACAGAACACAGAACACAGAACACAGAACACAGAACACAGAACACAGAACACAGAACACAGAACACAGTTGTCTTTAGGGGAAGCTTAACCTATTAGATAGCCTTTTCCGCGGATAGTTTTGATTATCTTTTTATCTGGATCAACTTTCTGTCGTAAGGTTTTTATATGAGTTTTAACAGTCTCTGTGAATGTATCTATTTCGCTATCCCATACATGCTCAAGCAATTCTTCCTGTGATACTGTATGGCCTTTTTTCCTGAGTAAATATTCGAGGATTGCAGATTCTTTGTTACTGAGTATTATGTCCGAATTGTTTTCTAGCTTAACGACGTTATTTGCTGGAGTAAATATGTTTCCTTCAAACTCTAGATGTTCTGTTTTGTTTATACTATTTCTCTTTATAACAGCTCTTATCCTTGCTACGAGTTCATTGAGATTGAAAGGTTTTGTGACGAAATCATCCGCACCATTATCAAAGCCTTCCAGCTTGTCATAAATCTGAGATCTAGCTGTAAGCATTATTATAGGAGTAGTGATGTTTTCTTTCCGAAGTTTTTTACTTACAGCAATTCCATCTATTTCAGGTAGATTGAGATCAAGCAGTATGCAGTCATATTCGTTAATCTGTGCAGTCTCTAATCCGCTTTTTCCATCAAACACAGCATCTACTGCAAACCCAGCATTATCTAAACCTCTTTTGAGAGGCTCAACTATAGCTTCTTCATCTTCGATAATTAATAGTCTCATAGGAGTATTTTACCAGAGAAATGTGAATTAAAAGTGAAATTTAGGTGATTAGGCTTGTAGGAGGTAGGTAAGTAGGAATATAGCTTTGTCACTGTCACTACCTTTCATACTTAATCCTCAATTGTTACCGCTGATAGAGCCATATCAGCATTTACGATTCCTCGTCCTAGATAATATTCGTCATCTAGATATGGTTTTGTATTGTTTAGTAAAATTTCTTCTAGTTCAGATGCAGTTAAGTCGGGGTTGACGGTGAGTAATAATCCCGCAACTCCAGTAACATGTGGAGCAGCAATTGAAGTTCCCCCTTCATCACCTTCTCTTACATAAGCATCGCCACTATAGAGCTCGTCTAATGGAATAGAATAGCTAGCGGGTGGATTGTACGGACTTAGAAGTGGAACCTGGGAAGAAGGTGCAGCGATATCAACCCAACTTCCGTAATTTGAGGGTTCCGTTTTGTTTCCATCTGGACCAATTGCTGCGACTGCTATTACGTTATCCATCTGCGCAGGATAAGAACCAATAATTCCATAGTATTCCCAATCAGGGTGCGTTGGATCTGCATTAGAATTACCTGCAGCGGCTATAATCAACACATCATTTTCATATAGATTATTTATCTGGTCCTGAAGAGCTTGGGAGTAAAATGGCATTGTCCAGCTATTATTTATAACCCTAGCGCCCATGTTTTTGGCATATTCAAATGCTTCTATTACAATTGAGGCAACAATTTCGTTTTGTTCTTGATCTTCTATCAAATCTATATAGAATTGCATGGTCATTAGTTTACATTTACCGCAGATTCCAGCAATACCTTTACCATTATTAACAGATGCAGATACTATACCAGAAGTCCAGGTGCCGTGCCCCCCTCCCACATTAATCTGTCCACTTCCATAATCGGAAAAATTGTAGCCGTAATAATCATCAACATATCCATTTTCGTCGTCGTCCATTCGATTATCAGGAAACTCTCGCTCATTTATCCAGAGATTGCTTTTGATATCTTCATGATCCAGCATAAGTCCACTATCAAGAAACGCTATAGTTGGTTCAAAGTCCCCGTCTTTCTGCCATGCAGAATCCATATCTATATCAATATCTTTTTCTCCAAGACTCCCATCATTATTCAAATTCCATTGATGAACATAGAGTGGATCATTTGGGAATTCGTCGCTACTGATATCATCGAAATTAAAGCTTTTCAGGATGTTGCTTATCTCTGGGTAATCATTCAGAATTGCTATAACAAGCACATTTTCACTTTCTGGTAAGGGAATATAAATCCTGGTGATATCATCCCAGGAATAGTTTGTAAGTTTAACTCCCTGAATTCCACCTAAAATCACCTCTGTTTCTGTTTTGTTTTCCGGCTCGTTTCCGTTCATTATTACACTTCGTTCTAAAAGAGTAGCCTCTTCATCTAGTATGTAGTTTGTATAATTGGACACATTTTCGACTACATACAAGGCCATCCCATCAAATGGTACATCACTACCGAGTTGGTCCTCAGAGATATCTCCTATAGTTATTAGGTTTTCTGCGGATTGATCCGTCGGCCCAGCTATACTACACTGACTACATATTTCGAGTCTTGCTGGATAAGAAAATTTTAAGTTGTATTCTAAATTAGAATATACTTCTGATAATTCCCCTGCTTGCAAAAATTCCCCAATATAATTTGGTTCAGCATATGAGACATGTTCGTCATCTTCCATAGATGTAACTAGCGTCGCTAAATCTGGAGCAGATGATGTTGTTTTATAAAGATAAATATCTCCTGCAAGCTTTTTTACTTCCTGGATACTATAAATAGCAGGGTCAAATGAGTTTTTTTCTCCTGGGAAGAATTTGATTATTAGTTGATCTTCGACAAAATATTTTTTGTCTTGAGTTTTTGCATTACTTATCTCTTGGAGGATTATGTCGAAGGTTTCGTTTCTTTCTTGGGTTTTGAAATTAGCTACTTCAGACGGTTCTTGTGTAACTTCATAAACTATATATATTACAGCCCCTATTGCACTAATTATGAGGATTGTGAATAGAACAAGAGATAACAGGACAGTTTTTCTTTTCATATAAATGTAAATTAACAATAACAATATTGTATGTAATACATTTTATTAAATCAATCTGGAATAATTATTGAGCGAGTGAGGTTAGTATTTCTTGCCCTACTTCATCATCAAACCCCGAAAATGCTCTACCCCCAACAAAGATTATCGGATAATAAGAAAACGAGTCTGAAACTCCTTCACTTTTACCATCAAAATTTCCCATGTATATAATTAATTTATCTTGAAAATCAGCTTCGGTATTTAAATATTCTGTATAGTCTAGCTGTTTTTCTTTGAAGAAATTTAAGGCCTCGATACACATTGGTCCAGTACCGTTATGGAAAATGATTATTTCGTTATTTTCTTCTAGTTTCATTGGCGAAGTAGTTACTTGGTTACCAGAGTTTTCATTATTGTCTGCAGGGGGTTTATAAGTGAGGTAGAAATATACACCACCAGCAGTTATTAATAACAATATAACGGCAAATAGTTTTTTCATAATTTTTAATGATACTAATTATTTATTTCTGGTAATTCATCAACAGAACATGGATTCTCTACATCCTTGGAATCTTCGAGTTCCTCTACTGGCTGCATGGATGATGGCGTATATGGATTATTGTGATTTTGTGGAATCTGCCAATAAGGTAGTGTCATATCAACTGTCATAAGATCATCAAGTCCTACCCAATCAATTTCATAATTGTCAAAATAGTTCAGCCACATATTATTCCACACCTCTTTCATTCCTCCGATTCGTGTGTGCGAAAGTGGAGTGACTTTTTTATTATCCATTGCAGCTTCTAGCTCGATCATCATATCTTCTGGTGTTCCGCCTCTCACCCAGTAACTGTAATCACAAAGACTTCCGTACTTAAATCTAATTGAAGGTATGTTTGATACAGACAAAATTCGGACATCATACTCTTCTGGTTTATAGACGAAAGCTTCTGTTTCGGTCGTGCCTCTCGCTACTATGTATGGTACACCAAGAGCATCTGCTACTTTTGCTGTAGTTTCATCAGATGCTTGATATTTAGAACTGAGGATTCTAACGGGCTGACCTGTACAAGCTTCTATCCTATCTTTTGTATCTTTGAGCGCTGTATATTGCTCTTCATAACTCATATCCCACAAGGGATCTTTTGTATAAGCCCCCATAATTTCCACATTGTAGTTTAGAAGTTTTTTTATATCCTCACAGTTAGCTTCCACAAATTCTGGGCCAGTAAAAATTACTCCAGTGACGTCTCTTTTGTACATTTCATTAATCATATTAGTCAGGCCATCAATTCCTTGGTATTCGATAAGGATCATCATCCCTTTTGGTTTATTTTGACTAATTTCTATTGGGGTTGATTTTGGTTCTTCACAAACAAAATTTTTAACTAGAAGATACTCTGCAAGTGCAATTCCTCCAAGTAGGATTAGTATTATTAGAAGAGGAAGAATCTTGATATTTTTCATTTGTATGAACGTAACAAATAAACTAGCAAAGATCAATTCTAGCTAAATCTAGAATTTTTTGGACACATAGTTTTTTCTTTTCAGGTATTGAATATTTGATATGTCTTCCTTGTCTATTGCTTTTCGCAAATCCGAGATCATTCAGCGTATTTAAATGATGGGACAATAAATTGTGTTTTATATCCAGAATTTCTACAAGCTCGCATACACAAGTCTCTCCGTGAATTAGTTCATTTAAAATTCGAATACGGTTTTCTATGAGGAGTTTTTGAAGAGTTTTGGTATTAGATTGAATATTATTCATAATATTTCAGTATCCATTGAAATATTATATTAATAAAATTTTTTGGGGAGTGCAAGTTTATGTTTGAAATCTGGGTTAAATATCAAAAGGTTTAAGTTTTCCGCCTGCCGTGTGGCTGCGGGCAGGTAAACTTAAATCTTAACAATAAGGATCATCTTACAAATATGATCCATGCGAGAAACTTGAAACTTAACATAAGGATCATATTGCAAATATGATCCATTCGAGACTGAAGAGGTAGCTAAATTAACCTTTTAGCCAGCCCAACCTTTTGAAAAGCGCAATAGATGGAGGAGTAAGTTTCAGGTCATCAAGTTCGAATTCTGCTTTCCATGTGTATTCAACTAAATCATCAGAGAGTTTAACCTTGGTATCATAGTCATCTGTTTTCAGTCTAACTTCAAAAACCAGAAAATTCATTTTACAAAGAACTTTTTCACCTGTGTCCTTTAAGGTTTTCTCAGACTCCCCTCTCCCCTGATCGTCAAGTAAACTAATTTCTTTGTCATCAGTATCAATTCCAACTTCTTCCAAAACTTCTCTTCTAAGAGCTTCGAGTTCAGTTTCGTCCTCATCTATCCCCCCGCCAGGAATATGCCAGCAATCGTTGTAAACACCTCCTTTTCTTGGATCTTTTTTACCAAAAAGAATTTTGTTATTTTTGGAAATAATCAGTGCAGAAACAATGTCGCGATGGATTGTACGCATGGGGTTATGCTCAAAATTAGATATAAGATTGTAACAGTTAAGAAGTAATAGTAAAACTCTGTTATAATTTATAATATTCGTTATCCATTTATAAATGGAAACGCCTCCAGAACAAAATGGTAAGTACAATCTTCCTCCCAATGAGTTTAATTATGCAGACTATCCGAGAATTTCTTTTTGGGAGATTACCCAGGCGGATTTAGAGCGGGGTAACATTTGGTACTGGAGATATGACATTTCTGATTATGAACCATATACTGGTGAAGAAGAATTGTCTTTTGATACAGCTTTTTTTATTGATCCAAGTTCTGATGTTGAGAGAGATTTAGAGTGACAACCCCGTGAGTCCGATTACTATGATTAGTATCCCAAGATATTGTAGTTTCGATAGCTTTTCCTTGAGGATTATAAATGCAAGTATTGCTGTTACCATTGCACCAGAGTTTAGGGCTGTTATGATTATAGCTTTTTGCCCCTCTGTACTATTTGATGCCCAGCTGAAACCCGACCATCCTATAACTTCTAGCAATCCAAGTAGTGATGTTGAGAGAATTTTGTCTTTTGGTGGGAGAATTTTTTTTCTTTGGATAATAAAAAATACGATAAAAAGAATTACCGCTGAAAAGATTTTGATAAAAAGCAATTTAATCTCCCAGCTGCCTTCTTCGGTGAATTCTCCAAGGAGTGGAAAATAAAGTGTATGGATGAGCATAGTGGCAAACATCCATGGCAGTCCTTTTACCAAATCGTTTTTATCAAATTGATTTCTGAAAACTTCTTCCCAGTTTATACTTATCAGAATCACCCCTATAACCATCAGTAGGATAAATGCATATTTCATACCTTCAAGAGATTCGTTTAGAAAGATTACTGTAAACAGCGTTGCAAGTATAGGATATGTGCTTATGAGCGCTGTGGCTACAGTTACGTTACTAACTTCATACGTTTTATAGAGAAGTAGATAGAGGCTTACCTCCAAAATTGCTAGCCCGCCAGTTGCGAGAAAAAAGCCGGTAGTATAAGATTCAGTGACTCTTGCAAAAATCGTTACTAGTGTAAGGAAGAAGATTCCAGACAAAGTGGACATCATAAGAGTCTGCGGAATTGTCAGCTTTTCCAGTGATTTCTTGATGACAATATTTGCACCGCCAAAACCACTTGCACTTATTATTCCTCCGAAAAGTCCTTGCATAAGATTACGTTAATTGGTTGATTTTATAATATTTTGAGCGAGAATACTACTTTGCTAGGGTAACGAGACAGAGCTCGTTACCCGCGGAGTGTTGAGGTTCAATTCCTTTCATACAGCGGGTTCCAAGCCCTCTGCCCCCTGCAATTCCGACGTAGGTGGGTGACTTGGAACCTTAACTTATTTATTATCGGGATAACGAGACAGAGCTCGTTACCCGCAAAGAGCGGGGTGTTTGGTTCGATTCCTCTACTGCAGCGAGTTCCAAGCCCCCTGCCCCATGCAATTCCGACGTAGGTGGGTGACTTTGAACTTTATCGTTATTTATTATCGGGATAACGAGACAGAGCTCGTTACCCGCAAAGAGCAGGGTGTTTGGTTCGATTCTTCTACTGCGGCGGGTTCCGAGCTTCCTGCCTACTGTAGTTCCGACGTAGGTGGATGACTTGGAACTTTATCGTTATTTATTATCGGGGTAACGAGGCTGAGCTCGTTACCCGCGACGAGATATGGTTGGTTTTCATTCTGTATCTCTTTACTCGCGGAGTCTTGTGGTTCAATTTCTCTCCTAAAATGGGTTCCGAGCTTCCTGCCCACTGTAGTTCTGACGTAGGTGGATGACTTGGAACCTTAACTTTTTTTATTATCGGAAAAACGAGACAGAGCTCATTATCCGCGATCAGATATGGTTGATTTTCGCTCTACACCTTTTTACTCGCGGAGTCTTGTGGTTCGTTTTCTCTCCTAAAGCGGGTTCCAAGCTCTGTCTTGGAACCTTTTCCCTCGTATTATTTGTGTCGCAATACAATGAATTAGAAATTAAAAGATGTTATTTAATAGTTATGCCTAAAATTACAATACCAACAACACAAAAATCGGAAACGTATTTTTTGACCTTTACCGTGATAGATTGGACACCAATTTTCAATAAAGTCAGATTCTGTAACGTAATAATTGATAGTTTTAAGTTTTTTCAGAGTAAAGAAAGCTTAATTTTGTATGGGTATGTAATAATGCCAGACCACCTGCATTTAATTGCAACCTCAAATGATATGATTCATTTCGTCCAAGGATTTAAATCATATACTACTCATAAATTATTAGGGCTTATTCAAAATGAATATATATATTCTCACATTTTCTTTAATAACAATGCAGCTCGAATTTGGTGTAGTACAAATATGCCAAAAATAATTGAGACAGATTATTATTTCCAACAAAAGCTTGAATATATCCATAATAATCCTGTTAAAAAAGGATATGTACATTCTCCGGAAGAATGGAAGTATAGCTCTGCTCGTAATTACTTCTTGGATGATGATAGTATTATTTCAATACAAACAGATCGTGAGTGAATTTGGTAACGAGACGGAGCTCGTTACCCGCATGGAGATGTAGCGTCTCTGTCCAAGCGGATTCCAATCTTCCTGCCTACTGTAGTTCCGACGTAGGTGGGTGCATTGGAACCTTAACTCATTTATTATCGGGATAACGAGACAGAGCTCGTTACCCGCATGGAGATTATGTTAATTGGTTGATTTTATAATATTTTTAGGTTTAAAGCTACAAGCCATAAGCTTTAAGCTTCTTAACTCTTGTTGTTACTAAATTCTGATGCTAATATTTATAATAGATTATTTCATTATTTTCCTCCTATGAAAAAAGCAGTAATTGCTATCGTAGTTCTCTTATTTCTACTTTGCTTTTGTTGTTTGTGTATGTTTCTCGGAATGATTGGCGTAATGCCAGGGATTTCAAATTTTTTCTGGAAACAGAAAGATCTCGGAGTTGCATATGATGAAATGTTGGCCTTGGAACTTTATGATGAACTTGGTGTTGTAGATGAATTAGATACTTCAGAAGGTGGATATTCAGGTGTTCAACAGTATGATGGAATTCAGGATGTTGAGATGTCACTTACTTCTGAAGAAGCTACGGCCCTTATGAATTACTGGGAAAGTAGAATCAGTTATGAACCATATAAGGATATTCAGGTTAGGTTCAATGAAGATGGTACGGTTGAGATGTCGGCAATTTTGCTAGTTGACAAAGCAAAAGAATATGCCCGAAAAAGAGGTTATTCTGAAGATCAGATAGATAAAGCTGCTCAATATCTTGATGTCCTAAATAATGAAGTTCCAATTTATGGGAAAGGAACAGGTTCAGCTGAGAATAACGAGCTTGATATTAATGTTAGCAAGTTTCAAGTAGGTGTCGTCTCTGTTCCCTCGTCAGTTTATGCTCCACTGAGCGACGCATTGGAATACGTTTTGGAAAAACAGATGAGTTATGTCACGAATTTTTATATCGAAGAGGCGTATTTTGAGAATGGTGAGATGTTTTTCAAAGGTACTACGCCAACTAGAGTTTATCCTGAGTAAAATTGAAAGTTGATAACTGAGAGTTGTTAGTCAAAGATTGGTACGTAAATGTTAGAAAATTAATTAATTAATGAGTTAGATGAAAAAAGTATCAGTTTATATATTTCTGGGCTTAGGACTTCTTTTATTGTTATGTTTAATTGTTATTTTGACTTTGATAGGACGAATGCCGATTCTATCTGATATTATCTGGAAACAGAAAGATCTAGGACAGGTACCAAATGCTCAGTTAGTCGAAGATGTTTATAAGGAGATTGGTTTTGAAAACAACATAAAAACCTCCAGCGGGGAAATAACAGTTGAAGATTTCGTTTATTCAGGCACGGTTGATCTGGAACGCGATTTTACTTCAGAAGAACTTACGGCAATAGTAAATAGCTGGAATGATGAATGGCCGCTTATGCCATTATCAAATATTCAGGTGAGAATTACAGGAAACACTGTTGAATTATCTGCAATCGCCTCAATTCAGAAGGTAAAAGATTTTGCTAGGTCTATTAACTATTCAGAGGCTGATATCAATAAGGTCGATAGTTATATTGGAGTGATAAATGATGAAGTGCCAATTTATGCAAAGTTTACGGGATCTGTTACAAAAAATGTATTTACTATAAATCTTCAAGAAGTGAGCGCTGGGGTTATTGGGATTCCTTCTGGCTCCGAGGCAGCTATTGGAAATTATCTCGAAGATGTACTTCAAAGAAGACGTGCTCAGATCGAAGGTCTCTATATTGAAAGTGCCACAGTCAGTGATGGCAAGCTTCGTTTTGAGGGGACCATCCCAGGAAGTGTTGGGCTTGGAGAGTAATTTTTTTTTATCAATGTTTTACTATTGCTTTGATTAGTCCAAATCCAATAAATGCAGCACCTAATCCCATCAGAAAGAATACGGCAAGATTTTCAAAGTATATGCCTAGTCCCAATGAACAAAGTATGAATCCTACAAATACTAATCCTCCTGCTATATCTGCCCTATTCTTATCCATAATAATTTTTAATAAGTATATTCAAAATATAGCAAAAAGATAAATCTATGTCATTATTTTATCAATGACTAAGATGATAGCTTATGTTTCGTCGTGTTAATGTTTGTATCTGTTATACGATGAGGATGTTTATTCTTTAGGATGGTTTTGGTATGCCTTACAATCAGGGACTAATATACAGTCCTTACATTTTTCTCCAGAGATTGAAAGCAAAATAATTCCGACGGTCTTTAGATCTGGGGCAAGCATTTCTCTTCCTGTGAATTCTACAGTGTCGATTGCATCCAGGTGGTTTCTGGGATCAAATCCTAGATTGAAAAGATTTTCGGTACCTACAAGAGGGCACGTGGGATCTACAACTGCTGCTGTGTTTGGGAATTTATGACCGGGCAGCATAACATAGCCTGAAATATTTGCAGGTCTAATAGTGAGGTATCCATTATTATTAACTTGAATTACTCCCTCTCCTCTTAGCATTATAAGAAAATAAAAGTTAGTTGGTTGTAGTTTGTGATTATATTGTAATTAATGTGCAAACTACAACAAAATTTTGTTATTATAAATAGAATATTAATACACTGCTATGAAATTAAAAGAGATCGATTATGTCCAGATTCTATGGATAATCGGAAAAATTACTAGTGTATTAACCATTCTATTCCTTGGAGTTTTTATGTTGGGACATCTCATATCTCCAGAAGATGAACATTCTACTGGAGGCTTTACCCCAGTTGATATGGTAGCATTGTTATTTTTTCCTGTGGGATTTTTTCTGGGAAACGTTTTCAGTTTAAAAAAGGAACTTCTTGGTAGCGTGATCGCCTTGGGGAGTATGGGAATGTTTTATCTATTAATCGTTTTTCCCAGAGCATCTTATGCGGTTGTGCCAATTACGCTTATTCTCTCAATACCAGCTTTCTGCAATTTGGTATATTCTTATCTAAAGGAAAAGAAATAAAATATTCAAATTTCCCCATATCGCTTATTGACTTTGTCTCTGAAAAGGATCAAAATTTTATTATACTTATTTATTCCCCCCAGAATGTCAAACAATATTCGTTTTACAAAAAATTATCAAGATAAAAGTACGGACACAGGATTTCAGTTTGAATTTTTTTGTGATAGATGTGGTAATGGTTTTATGAGCAATTTCCAAGCATCAGCAGCAGGATCTGTAAATCAGGTCCTAGGGAGTGTTGGTAATATTTTTGGAGGAATTTTTTCTAGGGCCTCGAATGTTACAGAGAATGTGAAATCTGCAACTTGGGAAAGGGCTCATGAAAAAGCATTTGAACAAGCAGCGAAAGAGCTGTCACCTAAGTTCATTCAATGCCCCAGATGTATGAACTGGGTATGCAGGGAATCATGTTGGAATCAAGAAAAGGGAATATGTAAGTCCTGTGCCCCAGACTTAGGAGTTGAGATGGCAGCTGCCCAAGCATCAAAATCAGTTGAAGAGATTCATGCACATGCTGCAATGGCAGAAGAAGATAAGAAATTAAGCAAAGAATATTGGAGAGAGGGAATTAAGGGATCTTGTCCCAAATGTGAAAAGCCTTTAGCAAAGAATTCAAAGTTCTGTCCTAATTGTGGTTACTCCCTAAAACTTAAAAATGAGTGTCCAAAATGCAGCGCGAAGATTCAGGAGAATGCAAAATTTTGTGCTGAGTGTGGTGAATCAATATAGAGTTGATTATGAATTTTTAAATTTTAATTTTTAATTTATTAATAAAATGGTATGGATGATTTAGCTGGATATATACCTATGTTACTTTGTTGCGGGTGTACGTTCGTTTTTGTAGCAGGTGTCGCATTGCTAATTTTTTACTTAATTAAAAATCAGAAAAAACAAGCTTGGGAGGGAAAGGTTGTAGATAAAAAACACAAGGTTTCTGAGGATTACGATACTGGAGTTGATAACCATTATTATTCAATAGTTGTAGAAACAGTTGATGGTAAGAAGAAAACGATAGGGTTGGATAAAAAGACTTTTGATAACTATCAGATAGGAGATAAAGTTGTCAAAAAACAAGGACAATTACGCCCTGAAAAGGTCTCTTAGAAATTTTTCTTGTTATTCCCAGTAAAAGATAGCTGTTAATTATCGGGTTCATAATTGAACCCTTTTTTTGAGCCTGATTAAATAGATTTATCATATTTCTATTTTAGGTAGGTTTTGTATGTCAATTAAACTAAAACTGTGATACAATTGGCAGCCATGAAACAATCCGCTGAAAAAATAAGAAATATAGCTATTATCGCCCATGTTGACCATGGTAAAACTACCCTTGTGGATGCGATATTGAAACAAAGTAATACCTTTCGTGCAAATGAAGAAATCATGAATCAAACTCAGATACTTGATTCAGGTGAATTGGAGAGGGAAAAAGCAATTACAATTACAGCGAAGAATATTTCCGTCAATTATGAAGATTACAAGATAAATATCATTGATACTCCAGGGCATGCTGACTTCGGTGGTGAAGTTGAAAGAACTCTGAATATGGCCGAGGGCTGTATTCTATTGGTTGATGCTCAGGAGGGACCTATGATACAAACGAGAGTTGTGCTCAAGAAAGCTTTGGAACTAGGACTGACGCCTATAGTGGTTATAAATAAAATTGATAAGAAGCTGGCGGATGTATCGAAGACAGTTGATAAGATTCAGGATCTATTCCTAGAACTTGCAACAAGTGAAGATCAACTAGAATTTCCTATCCTTTATGCAATTTCTAGAGAAGGAAAAGTGTTTACAGAGATGCCTTCTGGAGATCTAACAATTCCAGATTCAACTACCGGGAACGTCTATCCACTACTCGAAACAATTATTAATGCAATTCCAGCTCCAATAGGTGATCCCTCTGGCAGCTTTCAGATGCAGATAAGTTCGCTTCAGTATGATAATCATCAAGGTACTTTACTAATTGGAAAAATTAAACGAGGCAGTATAAGCGTGGGCGATCCTGTAGTATTGGTTTCGACTGATTCTGAAAATCAACCAACAGTTCAGGGAAAAGTAAAAATACTATATGTAAGGAAAGGATTAAATTTCGAAGAGGTAGAATCAGCATCTGTTGGTGAGATAATTGCAGTTGTTGGTATAGATTCTTCGGCAATTGGCGCTACGTTATGCGCTCTTGATAATCCAGATCCCCTACCCGCTTTGTCCATTTCTCCACCATCAATAGAAGTGAAATTCGAAGCAAATACTTCTCCATTTGTTGGAAAAGAGGGAGAATTTGTCACGGCAAGACTATTAAGCAAAAGGTTGAATCGTGAAGCTCAAACTAATGTAAATATTTCTATTGCCCAGAGTACTAGTGGTTCTTTCAGTGTACTTGTTCGCGGAGAATTGCAGCTTTCAATATTAGTGGAAACGCTTAGGCGTGAAGGATATGAATTTCAGATAAGAAAGCCAAGTATTATCATGAAAGAAATTGATGGAAAGAAGATGGAGCCCCTAGAGGATCTTACGATTGAAGTTCCAGAAGAATTTACCAGCAACGTCATTCAGGAGTTGAGTAACCGAGATGCAGAACTTGTTAGCATGAATGAGGAGTCAAACAAAACTTATTTTGAATACAGGATATTAACTAGAAAATTGTTGGGCCTGAGAAGCGACCTTTTTGTGCAAACCAAAGGCAAATTGATTATGAATAGTGCATTTTCAGAATATGTACCATTTAAAGAAGGTAAGGATGCTCATAGAAATGGTGTCCTTATATCTTCTGCTACTGGAGAAACAAGAGATTATTCATTGAACACAATTCAAGAGAGGGGGACGCTTTTTGTCAGAGCTAGTGAGCAAGTATATGAGGGTATGGTTATAGGTATAAATAAATATGAGGAAGATCTTGAGGTAAATCCCATAAAAGAGAGAAAAAGATCTGGGGTAAGAGTCAGTCATGCAGTTATCACAATTTCAAATGTGAGAGAACCGATGCCTTTGACTCTTGAATTTGCAATATCATTTTTGGGCGAGGATGAACTTCTCGAAGTAACTCCGAAAAACTTACGACTTCGAAAAAAATACCTTACTCAGCAGGAGCGTGACTGGTCCAAGAGAAAAAATCTTACAGAGTTTGCGAAGAAGCAGATGGGGATTAGTTGAAAGGGGAATTTATAATATTTTTTAAATGGCTTTCTGTTATTCTTAGTAAATGGGGAATAGTGAAGACATCTTCCCCATCTACCAAACCTTCAATTACAGGACTTCCACCATTTTCTGTAAAATGAATTACTCTCCCTCGTTTACTGTCTGTTTCTATACGTCCTACTTTCATTAAAAACTGTGTCCAAGTTAAATTTGCGTTTGTAAGCAATTGCTGAATATGTGCATCTGTCTCATTGGGGGTTTTTGTTATTCGTCTCATAGCTACTTGAATTTGTTGCCCCATTCTTTCATCATCATGCAATGAGACAGTTTTCATAGTTCCTGAACATCCATTAATTACAACACTTTCAGGACCTATAGCAGCTATTGTTGGCTCGATGCACAGATCAGTAACATAGTCGTGAGAATCCTTATGTAGAATATGTATTCCATACCCGCCATCTGGCAATGTGGGGTCAAATTGATCATGTAGAGGTCTAGTGATCTGGAAAAAAGTTACGGTATCATGATGTGGATGTACTTCAAATCCACGATAAGCTTTAACTCTTTCAGAACGGGAGTGAATTAATAAATCAGATCTCCCCTCCTCTAATTGGGTATGTAAAGATATTATTTGTGCGATATTTTTATACCACGATAATGGATTGTCGTCTTCAGGATATTCAGTCATGGGATAAGTATATCATAGATATATATTTTATCCAAGCCTTGCCCGATTTAAATCGTTGATGTGCTGTTTGGACAGGGTGATTAGCTCTATGATGTCTTGGGGGGCTAATGTTGTACAAACTGAATCTAGCCTTGTTCTTCCTGCTTCATTTTTTGCCGTCAAGGTCCCTGCTATTTCAGTTCTATCATATTGCATACAAGCTATCTCTCTAAGGTAGGATGGCCAGTCGGTTTTGGCATCAAATTGGGGATCTTCAATTAATAACATTTCTGCAGTTGGTAGATTTTGCATTTCTTCCCATGCAGTATCGAAGGCGCGAGCGGTTTGTCCATTATTCGTTATCGGGAAATTATTTAGTGTAGCGGTGTAAGTGGTCAAGATTTCTACTGGTGTGTGTGCCTCATTTGCTCCGGCCAGTATTTCGGCCACGTTTCTTTGATATTCTTGATGTGTCCCTTCTCTTTTTGATAACTGTACGGACAGGGTCATTATGTTACCAGTTAGATCCTCGCGCATCACAAATAAATTGCAATAAGTTACCATACCTTCTGAAGTTTCGACATCGGTACTTAGTAGATATCGTCCACTTTGATCGATGCCTGACCCTTTGTAATATAACTGATTGCCTGTTTGGGCAAAGATAAATTCTGGGTGTTCATTATAAAGCCAGTCAATTTGGTCACCAACTTCAAGTACAGATGTGGCAATAAGTTGTGAAATTGTTCCTTCTGGATTCTCTGTTACCATATGATTTGTGAAATGTTATGCGGATTATAGCATAGTAATAGCTTATGCTTTAGTATTTCTAAACAATTTGAATTTTTATTACAGCTCACAAAAATAGAATTAGTTGAAATTTGTATATGTAAACTTGTTAAATGCAATAAATTCGATAATAATATGGAGTTAATTTATTGAGTAAACTACTTATGGACGACTTCAATCAACCATCAAATAATGCTCCAACAATGGGGGGCGAGTCAACAGCAGTGCCTAATTCTGCTAATTTAGAGAATCAAGCTACTATAAATCAAGGCACAATTCAGACAACATCGAACCAAGGAGGTGCCGATACTCTTCCTGTTCAGACACAAATACCGAACGCACCAATTGCGCAATCGATACAGTCACCTGGGTTACAAAGTGGTACAGCGGCTCAGCAACCTCCCCCAATACCACCGTCAAATTCAGGAGTGGATACCTTCGGAACAGTGGATGATACACAAGGTAGTGATTCCTCAAAGCCTTTCCCAAAACCAGTGATGGCTGTTATGGCTATTGTTATCTTGGCTCTTTTAGGGTTTGTTGTTATAGGGTATGTACTTCTTAGTGGAAGAGATAATGAGAGTCCTGATAATAACGTAACACCTACTAATACTATTACCCCCACCGCAACTACAACAGTTTCACCTACTCCAATAGAAGTTGAAACCCAGATGCGAGATGTAGATGAACTATTAACTATGAATATGATTAAGTTAAAAACGACAGGTATAAATGCTTCAAATGATGTTTCTGTTGATGCCTTACCTCGGGGTTTAGCTGGGTCTGGCGATGTAGGAGGAATTATCTCTTCAAGTGTTTTATACGAGGATGGGGTTTATAAGATGTGGTACACAGGTGCGATTAAGAGTGACCTTAATAAAAGGGCAATTTATTATGCAACTAGCGAAGATGGAAGAACATGGAAGAAGTACGATAATTCTGAACCGTCAGCTACAAACACTCAGAGTACAAACGGCCGCTTGGCTGTCGGTTTAACTGGGTCTGGTGATTCAGCAAACATCTCAAATCCTTTTGTCTTGAAAGATGATGAACAATATATTATGTATTATGTTGCCACTGATGGAAGTCAGAGTCCGTGGGCTTATAGTATGTTTATGGCAACAAGTCCTGATGGGCTTACTTGGACAAAGGTTGATAACTCAAATGCGCCTAGAACAAATGGTACATCTGAAGAAGGTCATTTGACCATAGGGCTTCCTGGTAGCGGAGATAGCGGTAGTATATTTGATATGAGCGTTATCAAAGTTAATGGTGAATATTATATGTGGTACACAGGATGGGACGGTACAAATACGAGAATATATATGGCTGGGAGTTCGGATGGTTTGAATTGGACAAAAGTGGATAATAGCACACCAGTTGTATCTGATAACAGTACTTCCAATGGTAGAATAGGGCTTGGTACTTCTGGTAAGGTGGATGCTAAGAAGTCTGGTGAATTCGATGTATATTATGATGGGACAAAATTTTTGATGATATATACCGGGCTTAGTGATGTGTCAGGTGCAAAGCAACAGTTTACTTGTGCAGTAAGCGATGATGGCTATGCATGGAATAAGGTAAATAATAGTGTGGGGGCTGGGAGCACAGGGATTGCTAGTTTATGCTCTTTTCCTAGCTCTACTGCTTCAGGGGCGGCAGATATTAATGGCGTTGATCATCCAAATCTACTTTATGATGGGGGGAAATTATGGCTTTATTATATTGGTATCGGGCAGAACATGGAAAGAACGTTATTAATAGCAAGTGAATATAACTAGGAAGAATTAAAAGCTGAAGAACAAAAAGTAGTTATATTATCTCATCGTCGAATATATAGCTACTTTTTTATTTAACTTGTTGTTATCCTAATTGACTAGGTCAATACTTTCAAGCATCATATTTACTAGATGCTTGTCATTATCATAGTTTCTCTTGTATATTAGGTCTCCATAGACATAGATATTTAAGTCTTCATCTTCTGCGGTCACTAAGTAGTAGTCACTTTCCTGGGAATATTCATTTATAGTCACAGTTAGTAACTCTCCTGAGGTGGTTGTGATTGTATAGAATTCGATTTCCTCATATCCTCCCCCTCCAACTCCGCAGGTATATAGACTCATCGTAGCATCGATATTGTTGAAAGAAAGACTGATCTCTGGTTTATCATGAAGATTAGTACATGAGTTTGATTGCTTCGCGGTTATGTCTCCGAATTCTGCTGGATAAAGCATAGAAAAAGAATAGGGTTCAGTTACTGTAAGCTGAGTAGGAGCCCATTCAGAATTAAGGCCGAGAAATTCAGTTGTGAATTTAACTTCCTCAGTATTATTAGTTGGAGATGGAGTCGGAGTTGTATTTATATCATCTTGATTTTCAAGAACCTTTTCAACAACTTGTTCAATTATATTTTCACAACGATTGCGAGTAATGGTCAAGAGAAATATAGTTAAACCTAAGAGAGAAATTATCCACAAAACTAGAACTATTACTAGAGTAAAAGTTAAAAAGCGATTCAATTTTTTTAGTTTATTATAGTTATCTTCCATCTGTAGGCTAAAAATTAAGTTAAATTATTATAAAAGTATAAATAAAGATCTTTGGGAGTTCAATTCGATATTCTTTAATTCTTTGAAATCTGCTATATTATATCTATAACTTATTATTCGTTATCTCTATGAAGGGGATTATAAAAGTTTTTATGGTGTTTGGCTTTTTGATCCTTATGTTTTGTGCTGGATTAGGAGCATTTCTACTTGTAAAAAATAATTCTGAGGAAGAAGATAATGTAACTAATTTTGATGAATGTGTTGCAGCGGGTTATCCTGTCATGGAGTCATATCCAAGGCAATGTAGGACCCCAGAAGGAGAGAACTTTGTTGAGGAAGTAATCTGGGAAGAGGGCCAAAATGAGAGTGAAGGTAGTACAGGACTTGCTAATCCTGCATCAACTTATTGTGAAGAAAACGGAGGAACTCTTGAGATCAGGCAGGAAGATAATGGAGACATTGGCTACTGTGTTTTTGAAGATGGTAGCGAGTGTGAAGAGTGGTCGTATTATAATGGTGAGTGCGGTTTTGGCAGAAAATAGAGTTCTGTTTTTATTGTTGAACAAGATTCTCTACATGCATTTTTAGAAATTTATATGCACCTTTCACTTCCGGTGAGCCTTCTGTGATGCCTGGAAACCGGTTGACTTCTAAGATGTACGGTTCCTTAGTTAATTTGTCGATAATTATATCTGATCTACACCACTTGAGGCCTAGACATTTACCAGCTTTTATAGCAATTGTTTTAATACCTTCTGGGATTTCATCTATGGGCGTGAAGATTTCCTCTGCTCCGTTGCATGCATTATTTCTAAACTCACCTTCTGCTCCATAACTTTTTTCTCCTGAAACTACTTGGCCACGAGAGACCATGACCCCCCAATCATAATCGTTTGGAATAAATGATTCTGTAAGGAATTTCTTGTTTAGTGGTAGGTTTTCGATTGTATCTATAAGTTCTGCTCTATTTTTAACAAAGAAAGTATTCATACCGCAAGAACCTTTGCTATCTTTTATTATCAAAGGATAACTACAAATATCTTCGATCAACATAGTTGATTCATGCAGTTTTTTTGTATCCGCATAAACAGTGTTGGGTCTGGGAATTCCATTTAAACTGAATAGTACATGGTCGGAAATTTTTGAAGTACTCTGCTCTACGTTCGTGTGAGGAACATTATGGAAATCTAGATATTCTTTAATTGCAAAGCCTAAATCTCTTGTTCTCCATACAGAAGAAACCCAAACGAAATCAAAGGTTTTCAAGTCGGTGTCTTTATAGAATATTTTTGTTTCATTATTCTGGGTTATTATTTTTATGTCCTCGTAACTGCCTTTGGTTATAGATACGGGCTCATCAAATTTTTTTTGTATTTTATCTATATTTGCAGCTGCTGGAATTATTAGAATGTTTATAGGTTTTTTGGTCATAACCGAGATGTCTTTAAAAATAAGGTTTATGAACGATTTCAAATCAAAGTTGGTATTGAATCTCTTATAGAGATGTCGAAGTTTGATAACTGCAGAGTAGATTATTCTTTTTCTGAAGTTGTTGTTTTTGAACACTCATATCACAATTATATAACATTTCTATTATGATTACTAATTGTATTATATTTTTTGAAGATTAATAGGTAATATTTATTATTCATTTTTTCCTTGATGCCTCCCGTCCGGGAGGCGGGAAAAAATGAACCAAAAAAATCAAGATCAATCAACGTCCTTACGGTTACAATCGGCGATGTCTAATCCACCGGACTTGATTGATCGTAAACATATTTCCACCTTTAAAAAAAAAAACTGATGATGGTTCGAATTTGTAATTCGAACCTAATGTTAAGGTTCATATTACAAATATGAACCATTCAAAATTTGCAATTCAAACCTAATGTTAAAAATTAAAAAAAGGCTAAGTGCCGATACACTTAGCCTTTTGTGGCTATTCTTTTCTCAACCGCTGAAGCTCGAAACCTCCAGCTCCTATCAGGATTAATGCTGCGATCAACCAGCAGAAAAGAGGGTTTGAACTTATCAGGGCAAAGGCTAGAAGTCCACCAAGATTTCCCAGAAACCAAAGAGAACTCCTAACCGAGTTCATAGTACTGCGGTTATGATTCTCAGTATAGAGATTCGAGTAGCTCCAGATTTGGAGTTTTGCTACTTCTCTGAGGACTTCATGAACTAGGAACCCTGCTACCATGATTGGCAATAACGTCCAAGTGGAGGCAACAAGGATTCCCATTCCGATTCCGACTATACTCAGAACAATTGTTCGCTTCGAACTTATTCCTAATCGATTAGCGATATTAGCTCCGAGTATTATGGATAGAGTAACTCCAACCCAAAGCAGACCAAGCCAACCTTCTGATCCTGATGTATCAGAGAATATTTTGCTCCAGAACATATTGAAAGGAGCATAACAGAAAGATAACAGCAGAACGACTATTGCAGTCCATCGGAGTTCAGCTTTGTGTATTGTTTCTGCTATCGCTTTTTTCACGCCAATATCCTCTATCTTTAGCTCTTCAGGATGTTTATACTCTTTGAATTTCCTCAGTAACAACAACGACATTAGGAATGTAACAAATGACAAACTTCCTTCTATGAGCCATGGATACTGATGACCATATTGTGATCCAATATAAGCTCCAATGACCGCTGAAGGCAGACTCACAATGTTGGTTATCCATGAGCTTCTAGATAAGAGCTTATGAGTTTCATCTGCTCCTATTTGATTTCTTACCCAGGATTCAAGGGCTTCACTTCTTAGAGCCATTCCAATTCCAGCAGTTCCTTCTGCTACTAGAAACCAGCAAAAAGTTGTGCTTCGGAAGTACACAAGCGTTCCCAGTCCCCAAAAGAGAAAACTGGAAAGATATACAGTTTTCTGCCCTATCTTGTCAGCAAGTTTACCGCTAATTGGATCAAATAGAAAAGCAACCGTCATGAAGAAGGCATTGACAAGGTTTGCGTCCTTGAGTTCATAACCATGACTAAGGATGAATAGCACGTATGAACTTGTTATAAAGCTCATTGTGAATTTCTCCAGTGATTTGATCACTATGAAAGTTTTCGTTATTTCATTTTTTTGTTTCATTGTTTCCTCCATTTCAGTTTGAATTTGAAAGATCTGACTCAAATGCGTTATCGGCGCTGTAACTGCATTTGCAGATTACTTGAGTCAGTCTAGTCTCCAAACTTTGGGGGAAATATGAAAAAAGCCTCCGGTTTGGAGGCTAATCAAATTCAATTAATAAACAACAATTAACCTCCTATTTGGTTATCTGCATCGACAGCAAGAGTCATACCTCTTTCGAGGCTGCAGAAAATAGGCTTAATTGTTGAATAGAAATTATTATTCATGATGGTCTATTATACGTGCTGTATTTATATATTGTCAATATATTTACAATGGTATTTAATACTAGTTTTAGTTAGATGTAGATTGATTAAGAGATCATTGTTTGTTGAAACTATTTAGTACCGCTAAATTCTCATTAAAAAT
>NPID01003156.1_pt1 | contig 60080 bp, 55 predicted proteins | sample 8637491 | NCBI WGS metagenome assembly NPID01 (sample SAMN07420843, study PRJNA396082) | bioreactor metagenome | isolation source: sample BA6 brine-fed electro-methanogenic bioreactor BA | place: Japan: Kochi | collected 2016-06-14 | reverse complement strand
GAGGGCGAGATAGCGGGGCTTTCCCTGGAGTATCGCAGGAAGGGCCTCCGGGTGGGGTTCGTTCCCACCATGGGAGCGCTGCACCCGGGCCACCTCAGCCTGGTGGACGCCGCCCGGGAGAGCTGCGACAGGGTGGTGGTGAGCATCTTCGTGAACCCGACGCAGTTCGGGAAGAACGAAGACCTCAGCAGGTACCCCAGGGACCTGCAGGGGGACTGCAGGCTGCTTGAAGAGCGGGGAGTGTCCGCGGTGTTCGCACCGGACAACGATGTCATCTACCCGGAGGGCTTCTCCACAACGGTATCCGTGGCCGGGGTTTCATCGGGGCTCTGCGGGGAGTACAGGCCGGGGCATTTCCAGGGGGTGGCCACGGTCTGCGCTGCGCTCTTCGGTATCGTCCGACCCCACGCAGCCGTGTTCGGCATGAAGGATGCCCAGCAGCTGGCGGTGATACGGAGGATGGTAAGGGACCTGAGGCTGGATGTGGAGATCATAGCCGCGCCCATCGTCCGTGAGGAAGACGGCCTTGCCATGAGCAGCCGCAATGCATATCTGTCCCCAGGGGAAAGGCGCCAGGCCCCGGCCATATACCGCGGGCTCATGAAGGCGCGGGAACTGGGTCTGGGCGGAGAGAGGGACGCCGCCGCTCTGAAGGCCCGATTCCTTAGTGTGGTGGAGCCCATGAACCTGCTGAAGGTCCAGTACGTTGAGGTGGTGGATCACCTGACCATGGCCCCCCTAGAAAAGGTTACGGATAAAGCCCTTATGGCAGTGGCTGTATACGCCGGGGCCACAAGGCTGATAGACAACATACTCATCGAACCGGAGGCTTGATTTGCTTAGGTGTTTTCTCAAATCGAAACTGCACAGAATGGTGGTTACCCAGGCCGAGCTCGACTACATGGGTTCCATTACCATAGACAGGGACCTGATGGACATCGCCGGGCTCCTGCCCTACGAGAAGGTCCTGGTGGCGGACATAAACAGCGGCAGCAGGTTCGAGACATACGTGCTCGAGGGGTCCAGGGGCAGCGGAACCATCTGTATCAACGGCGCAGCCGCGCGTCTGTGCTCCCCGGGGGACAGGGTGATAATCCTCCAGTTCGCCTGGATGGACACAGCCGATGAGGCCCCCCCCGAGCCGGTGGTGGTCACCGCCAACGACGAGAACCTGGAACCGGTGGTGCTCAGTTGAGTTCCGCGATCATACTCGCCGCGGGAATGGGAAAGAGGATGAAGTCCCCCCTTCCCAAGGTACTGCACCCCGTTCTGGGCAAGCCCATGGTACAGCGGGTGGCGGAGGCTGCCGAAGCCGCCGGTGTCCAGAGCATACGCGTGGTGGTTGGCCATGGCAGGGACCTCGTGATACCCATGCTGGAAGAGCGCGGGTGGAGCTGGGCCGTTCAGGAGGAGCAGCTGGGTACAGCCCACGCAGTATCCTGCGCCATGCCCCTGGATCCCCTTGAGGATCAGGTGGCGGTACTGCTGGGGGACGTTCCCCTGCTGAGGAGGGAAACCATCGCCAGACTTATGGAGGCCAGGAGCACCTCCGGGGCCTCCATGGCCGTTCTAACCACCACACCCCCCGACGTGACCGGCTACGGCAGGGTGATAATGGACCCCGACGGCAGGATAGAACGCATAGTGGAGGAGAAGGACGCCACCGACGAGGAGAAGGCGATAAGGACCATAAACACAGGCATAATGGCGTTCTCCCTGGAAGCCCTGGAGGAGGTGCTGCCCCTGGTGGGCCGCAGCAACGCCCAGGGGGAGTACTACCTCACCGATGCGGTGGCCATTCTTCGGGAAAAGGGCAGGCCGGCACTGTCGGTCTTCACCCCGGACTGGGAGGAGGTCGCCGGGGTGAACGACCCCCTGCAGCTTGCCAGGTGCACCGACATTATGAAGAAGAGGGTTACAGAGGGTCACCTGATCTCAGGGGTAATCATCCCCGACCCCTCCACCGTCTGGATCGAGGACAGCGTGACCATCGGCTCAGGGGCCGTCATCGGAAGGAACTGCACCCTTTCAGGGGATACTGTGATAGGGGCCGGAGCGGAGATCGGCCAGGGAGCCGTGATCAGGGGAGCCGTGATTTCCCCCGGCGACACGGTGGGGGAATACGAGATCATAGGGGCCGAAGATGACTGAGCGGCTCTGGGCCCCCTGGAGGTACGACTACGTTTCCGCGCCGAAGGCCGGGGCTGAAGGCTGCGTGTTCTGCGGCATAGGATCCGCCCCCGAGGCGGAAGACGCCGGGAACCTGGTGCTGTACCGGGGGAGCCATGTATACGCCGTGCTTAACAGATTTCCCTACATCAACGGCCACATGATGGTGGTGCCCTATCGCCATGTACCGGAGCTGGGCGGACTCTCCGGAGAGGAATCCGAAGAGATGTTCAGGGTGCTCGCGGCGGGAGAGAAGGCATTGAAGGAAGGCATGAAGTGCCAGGGGATGAACGGCGGCTGGAACGCAGGTTCCGCCGGGGGAGCCGGAATTCCCGGCCATCTCCATGTGCATCTGCTTCCAAGATGGAGCGGCGACACGAATTTCATGAGCACCGTGGGGGGGATCAGGGTCGTTTCCCAGTCCCTGGAGAAGGCCCGGGAGGTACTGGCACCATTATTCAGGAAAGTGCTGGATTGAGAAAAAGGAAACCAAAGGATAAAAAGAGAAAAAGGCTTTTGCCCGCGGTGCTTCTCTCCCTGGCAGCGGGCAGCCTTGCCACGCTGGCGGTGGTCTACTCACCCGGGGAGATCCGCAGGGAGGCGGAAACGGTGATCGGTGTTTTCACCATCACCGACTCGACCCCTCCTCCGGACACCATTCTCTTCCGGGTTCAGAACGGAGTGGGGGTGAACGACCTGGCCTCCAGGGCACAGACCTTTCTCGAGACCAGGACCGGGGATGTGGTCTTCTATGCCCCGGGTCCCCCGCAGGACGCCGGAAGAAGGGACTATGAGCTTACGGTGATTCTTAGCCACGACACCTCATATGCCGCCGCTCTGCGGGTGGCCGAGGTTCTGCAGCTGGGCGATTCATCGGTGGTGATGCTGCTGCCGAGGCCCGGCTTCGACCCCGAAGTGGACGTTACCGTGATACTGGGAAGGGATCGTGACGATCCCTCGTTCTACATTCCATACAGAGACTGAGAAGCGGAGGTACCTTGAGCACCGAAAGAGAAGATTCGGACATCCTGGAGCAGATAGTGGAGGCGATCCACCAGAGGCACGGCTACGATGTGGTCGCCCTGGACATGATGGACTTTCCCCTTACCATGGACATCTTTCTGATAGTCACCGCAGACAACAGGATACAGTGCAGGGCAATAGCCGATCACCTGCAGCGTTCCGCCAGGGAACTGGGGTGGAGGCTCCATCACAGGGAGGGTTACGACGAGGGCAGCTGGATCCTCATGGATTTCGTTGACTTCGTGGTTCACATCTTCCTTCCGGAAACCAGGAAATACTACAGCCTGGAAACCCTCTGGAGCGACGCTCCGGTGAAGAAGTTCCAGGACTCGCACAGAACGGAATCAGATGACGACTTCACCTTCGATATCACCCCTCCGCACCAGGACTGACCTGGCGAATGCCATGGCCGAGGCCGTAACCCGGCGTTTCGGCATGGACGACCCCCCGATCGAGGTCGCAAGGTCCAGGAACCTTGCCTTCGGCGACCTGGCCTCGAGTTCGGCAATGCCCCTGGCGGGAAGGCTGGGAAAACCCCCCAGGGAGATAGCGGAAGCAATGGCCGATGAGGTAAGGAAGGGTTTTCCCCAGATCGAGAAGGTCACGGTGGACGGCCCCGGTTTCCTGAATTTCACCCTTTCAGGTGAGTACCTGAGGGAAACGGTCCTCCAGCTGGCCGCCAGGGGGCTTTCCCCGATGATGCCACTTACAGGGACCGGAAAGAACGCCATAGTGGAGTTCGTGAGTTCGAATCCCACGGGACCTCTCACCGTGGGCCACTGCCGTCAGGCCGTTCTGGGCGACGCCATCTCCGGGCTGCTGGAGGCCACCGGGTGGTCGGTACACAGGGAATACTATTTCAACGACGGCGGCAATCAGATGAACAGGCTGGCGGAGTCCCTGGCAGCCAGGTACTTCCAGAGCCAGGGCGGTTCCATGGAGGTTCCCGAGGGCGGCTACATGGGCGACTACGTGGAAGGCTGGGCGAATGAGCTGCTGGCGGAAGCCGGTGGCGGCCTGGAATGGCCCGGTGATCTGGAGACCTTCCGCAAGTTCGCCGAGGAGAGGGCTTTCCGGCTCATCTCCGACGACCTCGAGCTGCTGGGCATAACCTTCGACAGGTACTTCGCGGAGAGCGAACTCATCCCCGACGCGGTGAACGAAGCCCTGAAGCTTCTTTCCGAGAAGGGGCTGGTGAGTCCCGATGCGGAGCAGCCCGATAAGAAATGGCTCATGCTTACGAAGGTCGGACGACCCGAGGACCGCGTGGTGATAAGGGACAACGGCAGCTGCACGTACAGGATGCCAGACATAGCCTACCACCTGAACAAGTTCCGGCGTGGATACGACCTGATAGTGGACGTTTTCGGCAGCGACCACATAGACACCTGCAGGGATGTCGAGGCAGCGGTTTCAGCGGTTCTCGGTTCAGAAGAGGTGGAAAGCAGGCTAAGAACCGTGATCCACCAGTTCGTTACCCTGCTCCGCAACGGAGAGAAGATCAAGATGTCCACAAGGGCCGGCAACTTCGCCACACTCAGGGATCTTGTGAGCGAAGCCGGTTCGCCTGACGTGGTGAGGTACATTTTCCTGACCAGGAGGGCCGAGGCCCACATGGACTTCGATCTGGGCGCCGCGGCGGCGGACAGCGAGGATAATCCGGTCTTCTATGTGCAGTACGCCTTTGCCAGGATATCCGGGATACTGAGGAAGGCCGGGTACGAGGACCTGTCATCCCTCACGGAAGACCCCCTGGGGAAGGACGCTCTTCAGGGCGAAAGGGAGAGGGATCTCATGCGTCTGCTTGAAACGGTCCCGGTACGGGTGCATGACGCGGCGGAGGCCCTGGAGCCCCACAGAATCACCGAACTGCTGGCGGAGATAGCAACGGCTTTCCACGGCTTCTATCAGCACCACAGGGTCATCGACCCTGACAATGCCCCGGGAACCAGGGCCAGGCTGGTGCTCTGCCTGGCGGTGATGAACGTTCTTCGGGACCTGTTGAGAATGCTCGGGGTCAAGGCCCCTGAGAGAATGTAGAGAGGAACTGCAATGTCCGTTCTCGTTGTAGGATCGGTTGCGCTGGATACACTCACCACCCCGGCCGGCAAGGCCGAGGACACCCTGGGCGGCTCCGCCGTTTATTTCGGTCTGGCCGCTGGGCAGCTTGATCATGTTCGCATAGTGGGGGTGGTGGGCCCGGATTTCCCGTCCCGGGAAAAGGACTTCCTGATGACAAGGAATGTGGATGTGGAGGGCCTTACCATAGGAAGAGGGCCCACTTTCCGCTGGGAAGGCGTTTACGGCCCTGACTTCGGTGACGCAAGGACCATAAGGACAGAGCTGGGCGTGTTCGCCAGCTTCGAGCCGGTGCTTCCCGAGGGATACAGGAAGACCCCCTGCGTTTTCCTGGCCAACATAGACCCAGAACTTCAGCTTCAGGTGCTGGAGCAGGTGGAGAACCCGTCCTGGATCGCCATGGACACCATGAACCTCTGGATCGAACACAAGAAGGAAACCGTGATGCAGGTCATGAAGAAGGTGGACATCCTCTTCGTGAACGCCTCTGAGGCCAGGCAGCTCTCCGGCGCCAGCGACCTCTTCCGCGCCGGCAGGTACATACTGAAGAGGGGACCCAGGTTCGTGGTGATCAAGCTGGGAGCAAGCGGTGTGATGGTGCTGGGCGGGCCGAAGCCCTTCCTCCTTCCCGCGTGCCCGGTGGACAACGTGGTTGACCCCACAGGTGCCGGCGACAGCTTCGCCGCCGGTATGCTTGGCTTCCTGGCGGGAGTAGGCGGCCCCCTTACCTTCAGGAACATCACCAGAGGCCTCTGTTACGGTTCGGTGACCGCCAGCTTCGCCATAGGGGGCTTCGGAGTGGAAGCCCTCAGGGAGATAACCAGGAAAGCCATAGACGAAAGACTCAACTACTATCTCTCCACCAACCAGCTGGACAGGGTGCAGGAATGAGCGGCACCGACTACAGGGAAGCTGGAGTGGACATAGACGAAGGCTCCAGGGCCGTGGAACTCATGAAGGCCGAGGTAAGGAAGACCTACGACGGCAGGGTGCTTTCGGACCTGGGGCACTTCGGCGGTCTTTTCCGGGCCGATTTCCCGGGCAACGAAAGGCCGGTCCTGGTGGCCAGCACCGACGGAGTGGGAACCAAGATGAAGGTGGCCTCCATGGCGGAGGACTACTCCACCGTGGGGATGGACCTGGTGAACCACTGCGTGAACGACATACTCGTACAGGGAGCCCGTCCGCTGTTCTTCATGGACTACCTGGCCTGCGGAAAGCTCAGCGCCGTTGTTGCCGCGTCCATAGTAAAGGGTCTGGCGAAGGCCTGTCTCGAGAACGGCCTTGCGCTCCTAGGCGGAGAAACCGCGGAGATGCCCGGTTTCTACGCCCCGGGGGACTACGATGTTGCGGGAACCATAGTCGGCGTTGTGGACGAAGGGCGGATCATCGACGGATCGGCGGTGCGTCCCGGGCAGACCATCATCGGGCTTCCCTCCACCGGCCTTCATACCAATGGATACTCCCTGGCCAGAACGGTCCTCTTCAATAAGGCGGGTCTCACCGTATCCTCGAGGCCCGACGAGCTTGAGGGAGCCTCTGTGGGAGAGGCCCTTCTCGCGGTTCACAGAAGCTACCTCACCGAGATGAAGCCTCTTCTCGACCAGGGCCTCGTAACGGGAATGGCGCACATAACAGGGGGGGGAATCCCGGGCAATCTGTCCAGGATACTGCCCCGTGGGTGCGGCGCGGCGATCACCCCGAACTGGAGGGTGCCGCCGATATTCGGCCTGATATCGAGCCTTGGCGGCGTGAGTGACACCGAGATGAGCAGGGCCTTCAACATGGGAGCCGGGTTCCTCTTCACCACTGAAGAGCCCGGGAGGGTTCTGGAAATCCTCGACACGGCTTCGGTGGAGTCCTTCGTTGCTGGAACCATAACCGATACAGGGGCCATCGAATACCCGAACCGGCGAGGTGAGTGAAATGAGAGACCTTATATCCGAACTGGCACTTGATCACGGAGGGAAGATCCTCCTGGCGGTGATGGACGGTGTGGGGGACATCTCCGTTCCAAAGCTGAAGGGCCGGACCCCGCTGGAAGCCGCCGCTACCCCGAACATGGACAGGCTGGCCTCCAGGTCCGCCCTGGGTCTTCACATACCTGTGGCCAGGGGAGTCACCCCGGGCAGCGGCCCGGGTCATCTGGGGCTCTTCGGGTACGATCCCGTGGAGTGCCTCGTGGGAAGGGGCGCTCTGGCCGCGCTGGGAATCGGTTTCCAGCTGAACCATGGAGACCTGGCCGCAAGGATAAACTTCTGCACCATCGACGGGAACGGCATCGTCACCGACAGGAGGGCCGGAAGGATCTCCACCGATGAGTGCGCCCGGCTGGCGGACAAGCTGAAGGGTATCGAGATTTCCGGAGTACAGACATTCGTGGAGCCAGTGAAGGAACACAGGGCATGCGTCGTGTTCAGGGGTCCGGGGCTCTCCGAGAACATTCAGGAAACCGACCCCGGCCTCGCCGGCGAAGAGCCCCTGGCAGTAAGGGCCCTCTCCCAGGACGCCGAGTTCGCCGCCGGGGTTGTGAAGGAGTTCGTGGAGAAGGCAATGGACATCCTGAAGGGGGAGGAACCGGCCAACTGCCTCCTTCTCAGAGGATTCGCCCTGCATCAGGAACTGCCCTCCTTCAAAAGCAGGTACCGCCTTGATTCAGCCGCGGTGGCGCTGTATCCGGACTACAAGGGTCTCGCGTCCCTGGCCGGTATGGAAGTGATGAGCCCCGACCCTGCTGACCTAAGCGGAGAGGTGAAGGCTGCGGCGGAAGCGCTGAAACAGGGGAAGGACTTCGTCTTCCTCCACCATAAGTACACCGACAGTTCCGGGGAGGACGGCGACCATGAGCGGAAGATCGCCGAGATAGAGAAGTTCGACGCGGCAATGCCGTCGATGCTGGAATGCGGCTTCGATGTGGTCTGCGTAACCGGTGACCATTCCACCCCCTGTCCCATGAAGCTCCACAGCTGGCATCCGGTGCCTGTGATGATACACGGCGGACCGCAGCGAACGGGCTGGAACTGCAGGTTCACCGAGAGGGAATGCGCCGGAGGGTCACTGGGTACCTTCCCGGCCAAGGAACTCATGGCCCTTCTACTTGCCGCGGCGGGCAGGCTGGCCAAGTTCGGCGCCTGACGGATGGGGCGCGCCCTGGTATGTCTGTCCGGCGGTCTGGACTCCACGGTCTCGCTCCTGCGAAGTACCGAGGATTTCGAAGGAACAAGGGCCGTCTTCGTGGACACCAGGGGCTCAGGACCCCCGGCTGAGGCGGTGGAAAGCTGCAGGATCCTGGGCGTTGAGCTACTTGTAATCCCCGGGGAAAGCCGTTTCGCGACCCTTGTGAGAAGACCCTCCATGGAGATGCTCGAACAGGGGCTTACGCCGAATCCCTGCGCCATGTGCAACCGGCTGGTCAAGCTGGCCCTTCCGTACTCCGTCCTGGAGCGGGATGAGGTTCTTGTAACGGGCCATTACGCAAAGATCCAGGACGGCAGGCTTCTCCGCGGGGCCGACCCCGGCAAGGACCAGAGCTATTTCCTGTCCATGGTTACCATGGAGATACTTTCCAGGTGTTTCTTCCCCCTGGGAGGCTGCCTCAAGACCGGGGTAAGGACCGAGGGTCTCCGTTCCGGGCTTCCCTTCATATCCAGGGAAAGCCAGGACCTCTGCTTCTCCCTGGACAGGGAGGGCGTTCCAGGGGACATCGTGAACACCAGCGGAGAGGTCGTGGGCCGCCACTCCGGACTGGGCGGGTACACCCCGGGGCAGCGGAAGGGGATCGGCGCCCACGGGGAGAGGATGTTCGTAACCCGCCTGGAGGCTGAAACCAACCGGGTGGTCATCGGCGGCAGGGAAAGCCTTTACAGAAGCTCCTGCATGCTGGATAGTATTAACTGGCTGGCGCCCGCGCCGGGGGATGAGTTCAGGTGCCTGGTACAGATCAGGTACAGGAAACCCCCGCAGCCGGCGCTGGCAAGGATGCGAGGAGAGAGGGTGGAGATCGTTTTCCGCGAACCTCAAAGAGCTCTCTCACCTGGCCAGATCGGAACCGTTTACCTTGGAGACTCGGTCCTGCTGGGAGGGGTCATCCGGGATCTTGAGCCTGAGGAGGTATGAATGTGCGGCTGCATAGCTGAGGAGATACGGAGGCTGAAGGACCTGAAGGGCGCGCTCGTTCTCGCCCACAGCTATCAGCCCGGCCCTGTACAGGACATCGCCGACCATGTGGGGGATTCACTCGAGCTTTCCAGGATAGCAGCCAGGGAAGCGGCGGACCTGGTGGTGTTCTGCGGGGTTCGTTTCATGGCGGAGACGGCTAAGTTACTTGCCCCGGAGAGTACCGTGGTGCTCGCCGCCCCGGACGCCAGCTGCTCACTTGCCGCATCCATGACCGCGGAGGACCTGAGGGAGATGAAGCGCAGATACCCGGAGGCCGCAGCGGTGATATACGTGAACAGCACCGTCGAACTGAAATCGGAGGCCTGGGCCTGCTGCACCAGCGCCAACTCCGTGGCGGTGACTGAAGCCGCCCCGGGCAGCGAGGTCATATTCGGCCCCGACAGGAACCTGGGCACCTGGGTCAGGAAGAACACCGACAAGACGGTCCACATCTGGCACGGAGGCTGCCACGCCCACAGCGGAGCTGACATCAGGGGCCTGCTGGATCTGAAGACCAGGTGGCCCGAAGCCGAAGTGCTGGTTCATCCCGAGGCACCCCCGGTGTTCTGGAGGGAGGCCCATTTCGTGCTGGGTACGGGAGGCATGATAAGAAGGGTGGAGGAATCCCCCTCGAAGCGTTTCATCATAGGAACCGAAGAGGGGATGATCTACCGGCTGGAAACCCTGTTCCCGGACAGGGAGTTCGCCGCCGCCGGGGGCATAGTGTGCAGGGACATGGGCTTCACCACGCTGGAGCATGTACTGAGGGCCCTGGAATCGCCAGCGGATGCCATAGAGATACCGCCGCACCTGGCGGAGAAGGCCTCCCTGGCGGTTCGCAGGATGACGGAAACCGGCTGAGCCCTGTGAAGGTCGCCGTCTCCCAGGTATGGTACCGCCTCGATGGCAGGGAAAAGGAGGTCTACGGGCCTTACCGTTACTGCCTGCATCACTGCTACGCAGCCCTTCTTGACAGACCGGGCATCATACCGCTGGCCGTTCTTCCGGTGAAGGGCGCTTCCCCGGGGGAGATCCTCCAGGGGTTCGATATGCTGGTTCTCACCGGAGGCGGAGATCCGGATCCGGCGCTCTTCGGCAGACCGGACGGTGGCAGCAGGGATCCGGAGAGGGACAGACCCCTCTGGGACATGGGCCTTTACCACGCCGCCAGGGAACTCGGTATTCCCGTACTGGGCATCTGCCTGGGCATGCAGCTCATGGGTATAGCCCACGGCGCTGCCCTTGTGCAGCACCTGGAAACGGAAGTGTTCCACGACGGAACCTCGAAGGAGCCGGCCAGCCACACCGTGACCGTCTCCAGGGACTCCGTTCTCCTCCAGCCCCTTGGAAGCGAACCCGTGGTCTCATCCTGGCACCACCAGGCGCTGGAAAGCGTACCGGAGGGTTTCTTTGCGGCAGCAAGGTCCTCAGATGGAGTGCTGGAAGCCATCGAGAGCAATGATCACAGGGTCCTCGGTGTTCAGTGGCACCCGGAGAGGGACTGGACGGGAGAGGGCATAATAAAGGCAATGACGGCTCTGGCAGGTGAAAGATGATATACGAATGCATTCCAGAGCATGTGGAGAGGATCTGGGGTTCCCTTCCCCCTGTCCGTACCGGAGGCGAGCCGGTGGGGGAGATATGGTGGTTCCACCCGGGAACCGAGATGAAGTCACCCCAGGGCGAAATGGTGAAGGCGGCATCCTTCTTCCAGGGTGTTCCCTTTCCTGTGATACTGAAGACCCTCCATGCGGCAAGGGACCTTTCGGTGCAGGTCCATCCCGGCAGGGACCGCACCCCGCCCATGAAGGACGAGTCATGGGCAATACTGGAAGGCAGCGGCAGGATACTTCATGGAATACGGGAAGGCACCTCCAGGGAATCATTCGAGGATGCGGTTCGCAACGGCACTGTGGTGTCCATGCTGAACTCCCTGAATGCCTCCCCCGGTGACCTCATCCATCTCCCTGCGGGAACCGTTCACGCCCTTGGGGGAGGCCTTACCGTACTGGAGATACAGCTGAACTGCACGGTGACCTACAGACTCTGGGACTACGGCAGGCGTGATTCCGCCGGGAACACCAGGGAACTCCACGTGGAGCAGGGTCTCGATGCGGTGGACTGGGCACGGTGGGGCAGGGCCGATAAGGTCACAGGCTGTGTTTCAGCTGAGGGCTACTCCATGGAAAGAACCGCCCCGGGCAGAACGGAACTGAGGCCCATGGAGCTTCTTTACGATACCGGTTCCGGCACCTGCTTCTTCGCCGACGGAGAAGGCGGCGAAATGGAAGCAATGGGAGCATCTTGGAAGATAAGGATAGGAAAATGAAAAGCAGCGAGCTTTTTCCGGTGATAATGGCAGGTGGCAGGGGCACCAGGTTCTGGCCGGCTTCGGTGAAGCGGAGGCCAAAGCAGTTCATGAACCTACTCGGCGGAGGAACGATGATACAGCTCACCGCTGCCAGGTTCATGGGACTGGCCGACCAGGGCAACATCATGGTGGTCACCGGCGCGGAGCATGGAGAAACCGTTCTTGAGCAGATGCCCTGGATCGCCAGGGAGAACCTTCTTCTGGAACCAGTTGGAAGGAACACCGCACCATGCATAGGCTGGGCTGCGGAGACACTGAGACGACGCGGTCTGGGGAATTGCACCATGATCATAGCCGCCAGTGACCACATGATAAGCCCGGTCCAGGGGTTCCATAGAACCCTGGAAAAGGCGGTGGAGCTTGCTGAGGAAGGCTTTCTCTGCACCATCGGGATCCCCCCTGACCATCCCGCCACAGGGTACGGCTACATCCGCAGAGGAGAGGGAAAGGGACCCGGATGGACCATCAGGTCGTTCACAGAGAAGCCCGACCTCCCCACGGCAACCGACTACCTTCGAAGCGGGGAGTATCTCTGGAACTCAGGCATGTTCGTATGGAAGGCCGAGGTGTTCCTGAGGGAGCTGGAGAGGCACATGCCCGGTCTGTACCGGGACCTTGTAAAAATGCCGGACACCACCGCTCCCTCGCTTGAGGTCTACGGAGCCCTGGAGGCCGTGTCGGTGGACTATGGCGTAATGGAGAAGACTTCCCTGGGGGTTATGGTGGAGGCGGAGTTCTCCTGGAGCGACATAGGGGACTGGCCCGGCGCCAGGAAGGCCGGGGTGAGCATGGGCGAGTCCATGCTCGTCAATTCGGAGGACGTACTGGTCTACGACGAGACCGGCAGGCTCACAGTGATCGTGGGACTGAAGGGGGCCAGCGTGGTATCCACTGACAATGTAACACTCGTAATGGCCGATTCGGATTCCCAGGGCATCCGGGATGTGGTGAGTGAACTGGAGAAGAGCAGACCGGAACTGGTCTAGCGGGAACCGCTTACTCGATCACTACCCTTGCACCCACCGGGAGCCAGAAGTACGCCCATCTGGCGGTGAAGAACCCAAGCCGCACGCACCCGTGGGAGAGGGCCTCGCCAAGGCGGTGCTCCACCGACGGCGAAGCCTGGTGCAGCCCGATGGCTCCGCTGGGTTCAATGCACTGCCAGTAGGGCATTCTCACCCTGTAGGTGCTGCTTACCGGTGCCCACCTCTTGTAGAGAACGCTGAAATCGCCCCTGGGCGTTGAATGACGGGGAGGGCGGCCAGTCGATACCTGGGCAAGATTTGCCTCTCTTTCACCCTCCAGAAAGACTATCACCTGGTTCTCTATATTGACATAGGCCATCCGCTCACCGGGTTCAGGGGCAACCACGGCTTCGGGCAGCCCGAACAGAGCCCCCCGCCACAGCAGGAATGGAAGCAGAAATACGTTCAACGGTTAACCTCCCGTAACTGCACATTCTGCAAACAACTTCGGCGCCGGTCAAGTGTTTTTCCTGTTGACTTCGGAGGTTTTTTCAATCAGATTTGCCATGATATGCCTTCCGGCATTTTTTTGTAATGTGTTTCATCGTCTGAATGGAGGATTGATTTGAATACCGTAAAGATCCTGGTTCCGGTGCTTGTGCTTGCCGGGCTGCTGATGATCGCCGCATGTTCTTCCCCGGCCGTTACCGGAATAAAGGTGCACATCCAGAACGGCGAGTATCAGGATGCCATCCACCTTGCCGACAGCGTTATAGCCGGCTCCGAGGCCGAGAACCCCGAGGTCTGGTACTGGAGGGGCCGCGCCTTCAGTTTCATGATGGACTGGGAGGGTTCCGCTGAATCCTTCAAGACCGCCTACGAACTCGATCCTTCCTATGCATCCAGCATAATCAACTACTGGCCCTCCTTCTACAACGCTGCCGCCAACTATGTCGAGGCAGACAGGATCGATGAAGCCGTGGCAATGCTGAAGACCGGAATGGAGATCGTTCCCGAGAGGCCCGAGTTCGACCAGATGCTTGGCCAGATCGCCCTCAACGCAGGCGAGAAGCAGGAAGCGCTGGACTATTTCCTGGAAAGCGTTGCCCTGGCAGAGGTAAGGATCGCAACCCTTCAGGGAAGGTATGAAGCCGAGACCGATCCCGCGCTTCAGGAGCAGATCCTCGAGCAGCTCGACAGGATGACCTCCAGCATAGTCCTTTCCTCGTTCAATGCCGGAGCGATCCTCAAGAGCTTTTACTTCGCCACCGAGGACGAGGCCGAGAAGGCCGACTACGTCGAGAGGGCGATCGCCGTTTACCAGAAGGGCATCCAGACCGATCCCTCCAATGCCGACCTGATGACCGGCCTGGCGGAGATCTACATTCTCGAGGAGAGGTACGAGGACGCCCTGGCCATCTATGACAATGCCCTTGAGGCAATCAACCAGGGTGTGGAAGACGGCTGGATCAGCCCCGAAGACGCCACCGCCATGCGCGCCAACGTTCTCCTCACCAGGGGATTCACCTTCATCGAGATGGAGCGCTACGACGAGGGTATCCAGGCCCTTGAAGAGTGCCGCGTTACCCTGGGCGACACCTATCAGGTGCTTGCCATGATCGGCCACGCGAACTTCGTGATGGAGAACTACGACGAGTCCCTGGACATAATGACCCAGCTCACCCAGATGGACGGACTTACCGCCGAGGAGTACGCCAACGCCTGGTACATGATGTACGCGAACTACATCCGCCAGGAGAGGGACAACGACGCCCTCCAGGCAATCCAGGCAGCCATTCAGTACGACGGCGACAATCCCGACTACTACGAGTTCCTCGCCCAGACCTACAGCACCCTTGGCAGGAACGCCCAGGCCATGGAGGCGATGGAAAAGGCTCAGTCACTGCGTTCACAGCAGTAGGGAGTGTTTCGAGGCGCTGGGAATGCAAACCAGCGCCTCCCCGGCGTCAGTACGGGGAAGCTCAGAGGCTCAGGAATCAGTAGCGCTCCACGAGCGGCAGCATCGTGAAGGCTCAGTCACTGAGGAACCAGTAAGCAGGGGTATGACAGGCGCTGGTTACTCAAGCCAGCGCCTCCCTTAGATCGCAACGGAAAAGACCCGGGTTTTCGCCCGGGTCTTTTCCATTCAAGGCTTATGGGATCAGATCACTGAAGCCTGATCAGCAGCTGATCCTTCTCCACCCTCTCCCCGGCCTTTACCGCCACTTCGGCGACAGTGCCTGAGAGGGGAGAGGTGATCTCGTTGTACATCTTCATGGCGTCAAGGATCAGGAGGAGGCCGTCCTCCTCCACCTTCTGACCGGGTCTCACCTTCACCTCTATGACGGTTCCCGGGATGAAGGCCTTTATCAGCCTGGGGTCGGGGGACCGCCAGGAGGACTTGAAGGTGTCGGGCACCTCTGTCTCGTAGAGGGTATCGTCTATGTTGAGCTTGTTCTTCTCTTCCATTGCCGCCCCCTACAGAGGAATGTTGCCGTGGCGCCTGAAGGAGTTGCCGTGGTCCTGCTCTCCGGCGAAGTCGAAGGCCCTGATAACGGTTTCCCTTGTCTTCTCGGGGTCGATGATCAGGTCGACATAGCCCTTGGAAGCGGCCACATAGGGATTGGCGAACTTGTCTTCGTACTCCTTCACCTTCTCCTGCCTGGTCCTCTCCGGGTCGTCGCTCTCGGATATCTCCTTACGGAATACGATATTGGCCGCTCCCTCGGCGCCCATCACCGCTATCTCCGCCGTGGGCCATGCGATCACGCTGCTTGCCCCCAGGTGGCGGCTGCACATGGCGATGTAGGCACCGCCGTAGGCCTTCCGCATGATGACGGTTACCTTGGGCACCGATGCCTCGCTGTAGGAGTAGAGGAGCTTGGCCCCGTGGCGGATGACCCCTGAGTGCTCCTGGTCCACGCCCGGGAGGTATCCTGGGGTGTCCACGAAGGTGAGGAGGGGGATCCTGAAGGCGTCACAGAACCTTATGAACCTGGCGGCCTTGTCCGAGGCGTTCACGTCCAGAACGCCGGCAAGGTGCTTGGGCTGATTCGCGATTATTCCGGTGGTCTTCCCGTTGATCCTTGCAACGGCCACCACGATGTTCCTGGCGTAGTGTTCGTGAACCTGGAGGAAGTCGCTGCCGTCGGCAACGCCCTGGATGATGTCCACCACATCGTAGGCCTTCCGCCGGTTGTCAGGGACAATGCTGCTTGTGAGGGCTTTTCTGGGAGGAATGGGTTCCTTTACAGGGGGCTCCTCCAGGCAGCTCGCCGGGAGGAAGCTGAGGAGCTTCTTGATCTGCTCGAAGGCTTCCTGTTCGGTTTCAGCGAAGAAATGGGCGTTGCCGGTGACGGAGGTGTGGGTCCTGGCGCCGCCCAGTTCCTCCTGGCTGATGTCCTCACCGAGAACGGTCTTTATCACCTGGGGGCCGGTGATGAACATGTTGGAAATTTTGTCTACCACGAAGACGAAGTCGGTAAGGGCCGGGGAATACACCGCGCCTCCGGCGCATGGACCCAGTATGAGGGAAAGCTGGGGGACCACGCCGCTCAGCCTGGTGTTCCTGTAGAAGATGTCACCGTAGCCGCAGAGGGAGTCCACCCCCTCCTGGATCCTGGCGCCGCCGGAATCGTTGATCCCTATGAGGGGTATCTTCCTGTTGCCCGCGCCGTCCATCACCTTGGTTATCTTTGCGGCGTGGGCCTTTCCCAGTGAACCGCCGGCAACGGTGAAGTCCTGGGCGAAGATTGCCACCGGCCTTCCGCTGACGCTGCCGTATCCCGTTATCACGCCGTCGCCTGCGAGCTTCTTGGAGTCCATCCCGAAGTCGGTGGCGGAGTGTTCCACGAAGAGGTCGGTCTCAAGGAAGGAGCCTTCATCCAGGATCTCGGAAACCCTTTCCCTGGCGGTGAGCTTGCCCCGCTCCTTCTGTTTTTCGAGGGCGGTTTCCCCCCCTCCTTTGAAAAGGTTCTGCACCCTGTGCAGGAAATCGTTAACGGAACTCTTGATGGACATGCGTATCCTTCCTTTTACCGCTGCGCGGTTCCGGTGAGCCGTTCAGCAAGTTCCAGCCTGGAGAGTGCGTATTCAGGCAGCTCCAGACCTGACAGTGCAATGGTTTCATACTCAATTGCCGCCTCGGTCACCATGCCGGTTTCCCAGAGGCAGTTCCCCAGCAGGAGCCTGGCGCCGGCGAAATCCGGCGAAAGGGCCAGGGCCTCCCTGCAGAGGTCGGCGGCGGTTTCAGGGTTCCCCTCCTGGCTGTGTATCCTGGCGACCCTTTCCAGTACCACGGGACCCCGTCGCGTTTCCAGGGCGAGCTCCGCCAGTTCCAGTGCCCTTTCACGGTCACCGGCAAGGGAATATAACATTCCACACTGGGCTATTCCCCAGCCCGGAAGGGAGTCCATGTATGATTCGGCGATTCCCAGCGCTTCGCTCTGCTGACCTGTAACCCAGAGAGCGGTGATTTGAACGGCCCTTTCCGCCCACTCCGTCCGTATCATTCCCCTGAAGCTAATTCCCAGAAGGCTCTGGTATTCATCGAACGGCACACCGGAGAGCACCCCCACCGCCGCCGCAAGATTCGGGTCCCCGGAGAGGGAGGCGTATTCTTCCGCTGAATGGAGATCACCTTCTCTGCAGCTTTGCCAGCACGACAGGGTGTACTCCCAGGAATTTTCAGGCAGAGATTGCTCGAAGGTCCATTCACCGTTTTCCCTGAAACCAATTGCTTCAATGGCTAGGTTCAGCGCAGAGGTTCCCGTGTTTTCCCGGTGCATCAGCAGTTCATCCATGGCCCCCGATGGGATGAGGTAAGGTGGAGTGCCTATGAACTCTTCGGGATCCAGCGGATCGAAATACCGGTAGCCCAGCCTGTGATATCCGCACTGGTGAAGAAGCTCCCGTGTGCAGTAAACAGCGGTGAGACCGTCGAAATACAGGGGAACCCAGTTGGGAAGAGCAGCGGCCAGGAACGCCGAGGAACCCTCCACTGGCGTGTTGTAAACAAGCAGGTTGAAACCGTATTCCTGAAACAGCGAGTACTGTTCCAGTGCATATCCCGGGCTGGTGGGGAATGAGAGGGTCAGATAGTCCATGTAGAAATCCTCAGGAAAGATAAGGCACCTGCCGTCCATGAACAGCGGTAGCTCCTCTTCGAATCTGTACTCCAGGTACCCTGAGATCTCGTTGGAGTTGAAGAGTACCGATTTATCCAGCAAGCAGCTGTTCTCTTCAAGGAAATCCGCAGCACCAAGGGGATAGACTTCCCAGTCTACCCCTGTACCCAGCTGTTTTGGCGGACCCACCTCCCTGGGAACTCCGTGAAAGAAAGGAACTGCAAGGAGGAAAAGGGCTGGGACTACGATGGTCTTCATGGGCAGCTTTATCCTGGTCATACCTGGGATCCAGGCCAGCATGGCCGGGGCAAGGAGCTCACCATTCCTGGCGGCGAAAACCGTTGCCCAGGTAAGTATGGCCAGAGCAGCAATCCTTCCCCGGTGCAGCTTCTTCCTGAAAAAAACAAGCAGCGCACCTGTGGTAACAACAAGCCCCAGGAACAGCAACGCCGTTCGGGAGATGGCTTTCATTGGAGCATATCTGGGGTCGAACGGACTCCACCATTCACGAATGGTTTCCTTATAGAGGGGCATGGCAAGGAAGGCTGGAAGGTATTCAAGGGATCTGAAACCATTGGGATGAATGCCGTTTGCCACCAGGAGAGCCAGGGGTGGAATGGTCCAGGGAATGAAGTCTCTTCCCTTCCCGTTCAGTATTTTGTTCATTGCGGGTACCGAGGCGAGAAACAACCCCATTACGAAGCCCGCGTGAACATTTACCCAGAGCACCTGAATCGGGAACAGAACAAGGGCCAGTTTCCAGGGCTTCTGGATGTTCAGGGAGAGGATGTACAGGTATACGGAGAAAAAGAAAAGACTGAAGAAATGCGGTCTGACGATCCATCTGGGTTGGGCCAGGGCAAGCCAGACAGCTCCGAAAATGAACGCGAATGCAGGGTTCCCTCCGGCCCTTACGGAAGCCCGGAAGGCAAGGAAAACCGAGAGTCCCACGAAAAGTGCCTTGAGAAGCACCGGGCCGGATTCACCTCCGTGGATCCAGGCCAGGGCCATGGCGCACTCCGCAAGCCATTCATGTTGTATCCAGTCTGCTCCCCGCATGGTCCAGGTGAAGGGGTCGGATGTTCGTATCTCACCTGTTTCAACTATATCGATGCCGTTCCTCAGGTGCCAGAAGAAATTGCCGTTATGCACCGGGGTCAGGGAGTAGAGTACCGCAATCAGGGCAAGCAGTATTCCGGGATCACGTGTTCTTTTAAAGACTTCCCAAACTTTCAATTCTTTTTCCCGTCAGTTCAGTGCCAGCCAGTTCCCTGGCCCTTGTGAGAAAGGAATCTCTATGAGCGGTATCCTCTGTCTGCACCATTCTTCTGGCCCAGGCTTCGGCAGCCAGATCAAGTGCCATGGGGTCAGGGGAGGGTCCGGTGAAGCGGAATATCTCCATGGAATTCCATTGTGGAGGAGGTAGATCCATGTTCCCGGGGCTGAATAGGAGACCGTGGAGAACGAAGTCATCCTGCCTCTCCCATGCCCTGGATATATGAACCGATCTGTTTCCCAGGTACCCCGGCACGGGAGGCGGAAGTGGAAGCTCAAAGAAGTTTCCGTATGGATCCGACAGAACCACATCCTTTCTTATGCCAAGTATCTCCGTTGCATAGGCTGCATAAAAACAGTCGTGCGCCACTGGTCTATAAACAGCGCCAGGGGGAAGCGACGAAAGCACATCGGTTGTCCACCTCATTGCAGCGTCATCCTGCCTTCTGTCAGCCTGACTCACCCCCATGATAGCTGCAAGTACAACAGGAAGAGCAACCAAAGCCCAGGGGATCCGGAATCTCTCCGCCAGCCTTTCCATACCCCTTGCGCACCTGAGGCAGAGGGGAAGAAGCAGGATCCACACCTGACCTCCGGGGTCGGGAATCCCATAAGAGGCCAGAAACAAACCGGCCATGAGAATGGAGATATCCCTTCTCCATTGGAAATCGCCAGCGACTGATGCCAGGCCCAGAATCACAACAGCTGGCACCCAGCCTAGCGTTGCAGTCGCCACCATCAGCCTGTGAATGGACGGGAAAGACAACCTTCCTGAGTACATCGTGAAATACCCTATGAGTTCGTTCAATGTGGATGGGTGGCCGTAGTGTGCAACCGAGGAGGTAATCGAGGAAAGCGGTACATAAAGAAGAAGGGTGGCGGGGATAAGGGCGGTGAGTGCCCAGGGGCTGCGCCAGTGGCGGCCCCGCACAAGGGGGAAAACAAGAACAGAGACCGGATGCCCCGCGAACAGCGAAGCCGACATGGCGTAGGGGCCCAGTCTAGTGCTTCCCAAAGCTACTGCGGAGAATGCCAGCGCCATTGCCAGTGGATAGATCTCAAGGCTGTTAAGCTGGGCCATCACCGGAGCGGATGAAACGAAGAGGAATGCAGCAGCTTCGGAGCTCCTGGGCGAAGCCCCGGAGGACCGGAAGGCCCATGCCCCCAGGGGAACCAGAAGAGCGGCCATGAAGCAGTTGATAAGACGAAGATGCCCGTACAGTGGCGTCATGGCCATGGAAGCGATCCTTATGATCATAAGGAAGAGGGGATATCCAGGGGCATGGGCGGTTTCCAGCCTTGAGCCGCACACTGCAAACTCGGCGCCATCGGTGGCGTCGAATGACGGAGGGCCTGTGATAAGAGCTGCAAGAAATGCCGCTGCTGCCAGCAGGAATAAACTCAGTGGGTGGCGCATACCGCTGCCGCAAGTGAATCGCTGATGGTCATGGCCCATGGAATGTTCTGGAGGTTTTCATCTACCCCTGCATGGCGAAGGCCGCGCTCCAGACCGTTGAGAACCGCTCTGAACCGAATCACCTCTGGATGGGTTGCAGCGGCATATTCCGCCGCGGCCATGGCCTCGCTATACTTTCCCGCTTCCAATGCTGCATTAATAACCCCGCTGAAAACCGATCGGGAGGGAAAAGCTGCCCCTGCTATGGCTCTGGAGCCGTAAAGCAGTGCGGAATCCGGCTGGCTTCTTCCGGCGAACCACATGGTGGCGGTTTCCAGCACCTCGGCTCCATCGGGTTTTATCAGAAGAACCCTTCTGAGAAGGTCTTCCCTGTCAGGGAGCACCCCTGCTATCACCGGTGCCCTGAGCCTGGCAAGCATAAGTGGAAGGCAGATTCCAAGCCTACTCTCTCCTTCAAGGTACAGTGAATCCCAGTCGGCCCCCCCTGTTACCGCGGCGATGGTTATCGTCTTCGCCCAGTCTTCAGCTGCCGCCGCCGGGCTGTCCAGGAACGCCAGTGAGTACTGAAGGGCTCTCAGTGTATCCCCGTTCACCATGTGTGCCGAGGCCATTGACCTGAGAAGCATAGGGTTCATTCCCGCCCTGGAGTGTATTCCGGAGAGTGCAGTGGTGTCACCGGTGAGGGCCAGAAACGTAACCCTCATGGTTATGGCATCATTCATCTCTTCAGCGTTGGCTGCCCTTGAGAAAGCATCATAGAGGTCATAGAAAGATGCGGTATCCCCCCTGGCGAATGCCAGGTTCATTGCCACCTTGAGTATGGCCGCAGAAGAGTCTCCCCTGGCCATGGCGGTTTCGCAAAGATACCACGATCTTGGATCATTGCCGTACAGATGGGTGGTTTCAGCTAGTTTGAGAAGATCCCCGCCGCTGGCCGCGTATCTGGAGGCGGATTCCATTGCCATGGCAACTCTTCCGGATCTGGTGAAGGTGTCTGTTATTCTGGCAAGCCCACGCTGCCATGCGCTTGTGGCGGATGAAGGGGGTGAGAGAACAGCTGCTGCCATAGGGATCACCATGAGGAATCCCAGACGCTTTTTCCCATGGGCCAGGATAGAGACAAGGGCGATGGAGACCAGAATCAAAGGTCCTGCTCCCGCAAGGAGGGAGAAACCGGATGGCGAGAGGGTTGTGAGGAAAAGAGAAAGGGAAAGCAGGGGCTTCCTTACCTGATCAGGACCCGGAAGACCGGAAACGGCAACGGCCAGGCCTGCCATCACAAGGGTTATCCACCCTGACGCCCAGCCCAGTGTAAGTGCAACTGCGAAGGCCACTGCCCTGAAGCTGCCCCGCCATGCAACGCCGGTGGTTATCCACAAAGCAGTTAACAGGGCCCCGGCGATGATCACCGCGTCAGCAAAGGTTATACCGGCGGCGGGCATCACCGCAACAGCAGCCACCGTTCCGACAGCACAGGCCAGACCGTGGGGGAAAAGACTCCACAGGGCATGGCGGAACTCCCTCCACTTCTCCGGGGCCAGCTCCTTTACATACCAGAGAGAGAGAAGGGAAACCGGTATCATGTCGATAAGGTAAACGATGAAATGTGCGGCTCCGGTAAGCGGCGGTTCAGTTGCCCCGTGCCACTGGAGAAGAGAATGGGTAACCCCGTCGCCTGGAAAGAACGGCTGTAATACAGCGGTGACAAGATAGGGCCAGGTAAAGAAGGTAAGGAACACCGGACCGAAGACAAGGGTGTTGAGAACTCCCCTGAAAACCCTTCTTCGGGGAGCTACAGCCCATGTAAAAACACCTGCAAGAATGCATCCTATTGCTGCCTCCACCCTGATACCCGTGGTTGTGCCGATCAGGTTTGCCCCTGGGTTAAAGAAGTTCAAAAGGAACCACAGGGCGTTTGAACGCTCAAGGGGAAAGTACCCGATATCTGAGGATGTTCCCGTGAAGGCGTCGATGATGGGTGGAAGCAGGGTGAGAGTCCAGGCCAGCACCATTATTTTCAGTAGCTTGGCGGTATCGTAGAGGCTGAATATCCTCATGAAGAATACCAGCGTTAGAAGAGGATAGACATAGGCCACTGGGAAATGGAGAAAGAAGGCAGGGGCAGAAAATACCATGCCCACGGCGAGGGATTCCATGAGGTTCCTGAGGATCACAGTAAATGCGAACAGCGCCCCCAGCTGCCAGGGAGAGGCGGGAAGACCTGCGCCCCAGTTGATCCATCTGTCTAAGAAAGACTTAATGCTCATCACTCCTCNNAATGCTTCCATTGCAGGATATCCCTTGTCGTTCCACTGGAGCCCTGCCAGCATTAATACCGTTGCCTGAAAACCACTTGGATCCAGGCCCTGGATTATCCCTGACTCTACACCTCTTCCAGCAAAGGCTCCCCAGCCCCTTGACCCTTCCCCAGAGGGAAGTGAGAAGAAACAGGCTGTATAATCGGTACTGCTCCAGAATTCCACCAGCTGTGCAATGTTTTCCGGCGCTTCCATTTGAATTAGAACCAGTTCTGGTTTGAAAAAGTCCATGAGACCGGTAATTGTTTCCTGCATCACAACCGGGTCGTTCCACAGGGTGTCAGCGGTAAATGACGGGTCCATGGCAGGGGTTGTGGAAAGCGGTGATCCACCTGGCCCGGTTCGTATTATCAGATGATCCCGGCTTCCGGAGAAACCCGTTTCAGAGGGAACCGCGGCAAGTATCAGAAGCCCGTTTGAATCAGCCCTTGCAAATACCTGGGAGAGAACCGGAGGTATGCTTCCACCGGAAGTGTGGAATCTGCCCCAGCTGGTTTTTTCCAGTTCAGCCAGGGTTTCCGGATAGCCGGGCACCCTATCCCCTCCAACGAACTCGATAACTACTGCAGGGATCTCAGCGGCTGGGAGAGACTCAGATCGCACAGGTTCGTACTGCTCTCCGCACGAAACACCCAGCAGTAATATCACCCCTGATAGCGGTTTCCTAAAAAAGTGCCCGGCTGTTAACCGGGCACTCCTTTTGCTCATATGGCCTTTACCTGAGAACGGAAACCCTCTGGGCTTCCATGGCTCTGCCGTGACGGAGCACAACGAAGTAGGTGCCCGAGGCCACGCCGCCCTGGAACTCAGCAAGGTTGACACCCTGCTGTGCAGGACCGCTGTAAATGGTGGCCACCCTTCGCCCGGTGAGATCCACCAGGGAGAGGTCCGCATTGCCTGTATCAGGCACGGTGAAGCTCACCGCGGAGCCTGCGGTCATGGGGTTCTGCTGAACGGTGAGTTCAGTTCCGCCGAAGGTCTCGCCCTCTTCGATGCCTGTGGTATAGGTAATGGTGTAGTCGTGGTTACCGCTGAGTGAGGTTTCGGTCATGAAGGCGGGGAAGAACACGGCATAGTCCCAGCCGGTGGTGGGTACCGAGATGGTGATGTCCCCCGAGGGGGCTTCGCAGTCGTACCAGTCGAACTGGAAGGTGTTCTCGTTGTAGACAAATGCCCCTACGTTGAAGTCGAAGTTGTCACGGCCGTCGAAGTCGAACTGGACCCATCCGCCCTGGTAGTCCTCGAGATCCACCTTTATCCAGGCGATGCCCCTGGTCTCCGGGGGATAGTTGCCCTCGTCACCGGAGGCGGGGAGGGAGCTGTGGTTGTTGTAGGGAAGGACCGCCGGGCCGGAAGCGGGGAGGGCAAGGTCGGGATCCCAGAGGTTGTAGTTCTCGTTGTATAAGGGTCCGGTGAAGTAACGCCAGAGGCCGTAGGCCATGAAGCCGTTCTCGAAGTCGGAGCCGTAGGAGATGAACATGTCGTCGATGGCGTCCCACATATTGGCGCCCTGTTTGTCGGCGCAGTTCTGCCAGACATCCCGCACAGCGTCGACGCCGTACATGAGGCCCATCATCCTGGGCCACACCGAGGAGCCGTACCAGTAGGGATTCGCCGAGTCTATATCGAGCCAGGGCTTCCTTACGGCACCTTCGCTCCAGAATCCCGTCCAGTCGTTCACGTCGGGGAAGACCTGGTCTTCCATCCAGACGGCGCAGTTCTCCATGAACCAGGTGGGCTCTTCGTAGTCGTAGCTCATCTGGATGGCGTGCTGGAACTCGTGGGATGAGGTGGTGGTGAGGTAGTTGTATCCCAGATTGGTGTTCATCACGATGTGACTGGCGCTGCAGGAGTGGGTGGAATCAGGCGGCTTGTATTCCCCTGCGCTAGTTGTGTAGCCCAGGGTGCCGCCGCTGAGTGACTTGATGTAGACATCGTAGAGATTGTCTCCGCCCACACCGTTGTCCGAAGGGGGATGGAAGTAGCCGAGTGTATTCACTTCGGTCACCCAGGAATCGTCGAAATAACCGCCCATTTCCGCGGCGTATGCGTCCGTAACGGCATCTGCGCCGGTTTTGGTGTAGTGGAACCTGAAGTATCCGCCTGGGGTGACGAAGGTTTCCACCGGACCGGAAAGGGATGGCCTGTTGGCCAGTGTAAGCATCTCCTCAAGGGTGGCCGCGGAGACCTGGTCGCTGAGGAGCATGGCTTCATGCAGGGCGGGGGTTCCGCTCCTGGGAGCCTGAGCATCCAGCGTGTAGGCCGCAGGGAGCCTTTCGGGGCTGATCACACTGTAGACCAGGAAAAGTGCTCTCTGGTCAACGGTGAGGTTGTCATCCTCCATTATCCGCTGATATGCCGTGTCTGCCATGGCCGCCAGCGAAAGGATGAGAACCGCTGTTAACGCTAATTTCATTGGTCCTCCTAAACGGATACGGCGCAGCTCTGAAGCTCCGCCCTGGTAACGAGCTCAGCGCACAGGAGAAAACCTGTTGAACCTTAAGCAGATACACCAAGTTTTCCCGCTGCTCGCACTGATTCTCATGATCTGAAACTACTCGCCCTCTAATCTAGGACTAATCTTCCCCTGTGTCCATAACAGTTCCTGGGCATAATCGTTCCCCCTTCCCGCCTCAAGGTTGCAGATGTGATCTCCAGAGAACATAGTAAGTGAAAGCACAGCACAATCGATAAAGGAGAACAACTTGAAGATCACCTTTCATGGAGCAGCCAGGGCCGTAACCGGGTCACAGCATCTTCTCGAAGCTGCCGGTAAGAGGATACTCATTGACTGTGGCCTTTCCCAGGGCAGGCGCGAAGAGAGCGAAAGACTGAACAGGGAGTACTCGTACGAACCGGCTTCCCTTGACGCGGTGGTTCTCTCCCACGCCCACATAGACCATTCCGGCAAGCTTCCCGGTGTGGTCAAGAACGGCTTCAGGGGCATGATCTTCTCCACCGCCGCCACCAGGGACCTGGCGGCTGTGATGCTCCCGGATTCCGCCCACATTCAGCAGGCTGACACCGAGTACGTGAACAAAAAAAGGGCGAAAAACGGCCTGGATCCCGTGGAGCCCCTCTATGACCTGGAAGACGCCCTTGCCGCCATAGACAAGTTCGTTTCCATTCCCTACAAGCTTGCCTTCCAGATCTTTCCGGGTATACAGCTCAGGTTCCTCGAGGCCGGGCACATCCTTGGAAGTTCCCAGGTGGAACTCACCGTGAAGGAGAACGGGGCTGAGAAGGTCATCCTCTTCTCTGGGGACATCGGGAGGTTCGACAGGCCTATACTGAGGGATCCCGACCTGTCGCCCAGGCCTGATCTCCTCATGATGGAGTGCACCTACGGAGGGCGCCTCCATGACCCCCAGGAGAAGTCGCTCCTTGACCTGGAGAAGGTGATCAACGACACAGTGAAGCGAAGGGGAAAGACCGTGATCCCGGCTTTCAGCGTGGGAAGGACACAGGAGATCCTCTACTTCCTGAACCTGCTCTTCATGGCTGAGCGCATTCCCAGGATACCTGTGTTCGTGGATTCCCCCCTCTCCTTCAACGCCACCGAGGTTTTCAAGCTGCATCCGGAGGTGTACGACAAGGAACTGAGGGACCTTCTCTACGACGGCCTCAGCCCGTTCCAGTTCGAGAACCTCCATTTCGTGCAGAGCGTTAATGAATCCAAGTCCATAAACACCATGAAGGAACCGATGATCATCATATCCGCCTCCGGCATGTGCGAGAACGGCCGTATCCGCCACCATCTGAAGAACAACATCACCGATCCTGCCAATACGGTGGTCCTTGTGGGCTTCATGGCGGAGAACACCCTGGGCAGGAGGATAAAGGAAAGGAGGGCCACGGTAAACATCTTCGGGGAGCCCTATCCGCTTAACGCCCATGTGGAGGACATCGACGGTTTCAGCGCCCACGCCGACCACCAGGGTCTTCTCACCTATTTCCAGGCCGTTGGGGAGCGGGCGGAACAGGTGGTTCTGGTGCACGGGGAAATGGACTCCGCCGAGGCCCTGGCGAAGGAGCTGGGCAAGAGGACAGGGGCTCAGATAGTCATCCCCGAGCCCGGGACCTCCCTTACGGTGGCTGGAACAAACTGACCGGCGTTCCGTTATATTCCGCCGGGTCATGTAACGCACAACAGTCCAAGACCGGGAGCATCTGCACATTATGGTATTAAGCATACTGGCGCTGAGCCTCATCTCAGCCATCGGCTTCGATCCCCCCTTCATTCCCCCGCCATCGGGGATAGGTTCTGAAACCGCCGGTGGAGGTGTCCGCGGCTTCTCCATGGGCGGTGTCTCCGCGGGTATTCCTGATTCCGGAATGGTTTCGATACTCAACCCCGCCGCCTCCGCATGGGTGGAGAACACCGGGCTTTCCTGGGGAACCGCGTTGAGGGACTCCCCGGAGGACGACTGGTCCGGAGCCTCCTCATTCCCGGAGGTCTCGGTGATAATGCCGGTCCCGCTGGGGATAAGGCTCGCCGCCTCTCTCAGCGGAAGGTCCAGGCTCAACTGCAGCAGTCCTGTGAACTCCGGTAACGTTACCGGTACCATCGACTGGACGGGATCCACGGCGGAATCCTATATCGGAGCTACCCTGCGGGCATCCGGTTCCCTGGCATTTTCCATGGGCGGCAGGTGTTTCTTCGGCTCAGCCCTGGGCGATGCCGTTACCACAAGGGAAGTTCCGGGGCCATTCGCGCCGGTGATGGGCGAGTACAGGGACGACCTGGCCTTCAAACCCTCATGGGGGCTTAATTTCGGCGCGTTCTACAAAGGCTCCACTGTCTCGGCGGGGTTTTCCATAACCACCGACAGGTCCGGGGACCTTAACGTGGAAAGGGACTACATGGGAAGCGAGTCCGCCGACACCACGATGCGTTTCACCGTTCCCGGCGAACTGGTGTGCGGCCTCTCCGCCAGGATCCATCCCAGGGTGGTCCTTGCCGCTGACTACTTCGCCAGGAAGAAGCTTACACTCCTCGACTCCACCACTGAGGACGGGAGTTACCTTGCGGCTGGTTTCGAACTGCTTCCGGGAATGGGCTTCCGCATCAGGGGAGGTTACAGGACCATGGACGGTCTGTGGCGGGACGGCGCTTCCATGTACACCGGAGGAATAGGCTACGACATTTCAGGCGGCAGGGCGTCCATCGACGCCGGAGCAGGCTGGGAGACCTGGGGCGACGACCTGAGCGAAACCGTGGTCTTCATCGGGATACGGGCGTCGGAGAATTGGCTGGGACGGTAGTAATAGTCCCGGCCCGAATGGCCTCCACACGGCTGCCGGGCAAACCCCTGGCCGACATCTGCGGGCGGTCACTGATCCTCAGGGTACTGGACGGCGCAGCGGAAGCCGATCCCCTGCTGGTTGCCGCCGCAACCGATTCTCCTGAGATATTCAGTGAAGTGAGGAAGGCGGGTTTCGAAGCCGTGCTCACAGGCCCTGCGGAGAACGGAACGAAAAGGGTGTTCCAGGCCTGGGAGATGCTGGGAAGACCCGGGGAGAGGATAGTGAACCTCCAGGGGGATGAACCCGGGGCGGGAGCAGGCTGGATCAATGCCCTCGCAGGCGCCCCCGTTCCCTCCATGGGAGTATCCACACTGGTTTCCCCCATGCCTGCGGACAAAGCTTCCGATCCCCACACTGTGAAAGCTGTCTTCGACAGGGAACACAGGGCCCTGTACTTTTCCAGAAGCCCCATTCCATGGCATGGAAGTTCCTGCCACAGGCATATCGGGGCTTACTGCTTCACACCAGAGAGCCTCCCTTTCTGCGCCTCCTGCACCCCGGGCCCCCTTGCCTCGGCGGAGAATCTTGAACAGCTTTCATGGATGGAGAATGGTGTCGCCATAACCGTGGTCCCAGGTGAATGGAACGGAATGGGCGTGGATACCCCTGAAGACCTTGAGGAGGCCAGGAGATGGTTCAGCAGGAAATAAGCCTCAGGCTTCCCCTTTTCATCATGGGACCGTGCTCCATCGAATCCGAGGAAGTGCTCATGGAAACGGCCTCCTTCGTGGAGAGGCTCAGCCGTAAGCACTCGGGCGACGCCTCATTCATTTTCAAGAGCTCCTTTCTCAAGGACAACAGGACATCCCATGGGACATGGCAGGGTCCGGGGCTCGAGAGGGGCCTGGAGCTTCTCAGAAGAGCGGGAGAGGCCACGGGTCTTCCCCTGGTCACGGACATACACGGCCCGGAGCAGGCCGTCCCCGCCGCTGAGGTCTGCTCCATGATACAGATCCCCGCATTCCTCTGCAGGCAGACCTCCCTGCTGGAGGCCGCGGGTGCAACCGGTGTTCCCGTGAACGTCAAGAAAGGCCAGTTCATGGCCCCTGGGAACATGAAGGGGGCGGTGGAGAAGCTCAGGGCTTCCGGAACCCCCCTTGTGACCCTTACGGAAAGGGGCACATTCTTCGGCTATGGCGACCTCGTGGTCGACATGCGTTCCCTCACCGTGATGGAGCCCCTCTGCGACGGGGTGATAATGGACGTTACACACTCACTGCAGAAGCCAGGCGCAGCCCTGGACGGGTCCGGGGGAGACCGCCGGTTCGCGCTGCAGATGGCCAGGGCCGCCGCCGCATGGGGGATCAGCGGAATGTTCATTGAGGTGCACCCCAGGCCCCCGGAAGCCCTGAGCGACAGCGCGGTCATGGTGAACTTCGAAGGGGCTGAGAACATGGTTGCAGCAGCCCTGGAACACTGGAGGAGAACATGACATCCCTTTCGAGGATAAAGCTCGTTGCCCTGGACGTTGACGGGACCCTCACCGACGGAGGGATGCTCTACGGCGAGCATGGTGTGATGCAGAGGTTCGACTCCAAGGACGGCCAGGGTATAATGCGGCTGCAGGAAAATGGAATTCCCGTTGCGTTCGTTTCCTTCAGGGACTTTCCCGGTACCAGGCGCAGGGCCGCCGACCTGGGGGTGGAACTCCTCTGCCTGGGCAGCAGGGACAAGGCCGCCTCTGTCAGGGCCCTTGCGGAACTGCAGGGTATCTCCACCGATGAAGTACTCTTCATGGGAGACGACGAGAAGGACCTTCCAGCCATGCGCGCCGCCGGTCTCGCCGCCTGCCCAGGGGACGCCTCCAGCACCGTCAGGGAGTTCTGCCCCATTACGGCGGCAAGTCCCGGCGGAAGGGGAGCGGTGAGGGAGGTAATAGACATGATTCTGGAGGCCCGTGGTGAATGATGTTCTGAATGAGGCCCGGAGGGTTTTCCGGATCGAGGGAGAATGGCTCGAAAGAACCATCGCCCTCAACTGCGACTCATTCCCGGAGGCTGTGAATCTGCTCTCGGGAACCGAAGGGAAGATTGTGGTCTGCGGCATGGGGAAGTCCGGTCTCGTGGGCAGGAAGATAGCCGCAACCATGACAAGCACCGGGAACCCGGCCTACTTCCTGCACCCGGCGGAGGGCTTCCACGGGGACCTGGGCATGCTCGCCAGGGGCGACACCGCCCTTGTTCTCTCGAAAAGCGGCGACACCGATGAGATAGCGGCCCTGCTGCCCATACTTGGAAAGCTTCGCATACCGGTGGTTGCCATGGTCACCAGCAGGACTTCCCTTCTGGGAAGGTTCGCCGATGTGGTGCTTCAGCTTCCCGACCTTCCCGAGGCATGCCCGTTCAATCTGGCACCCACCGCGAGCACCACCGCGATGATGGCCCTCGGTGACGCCCTCTCCATGGCCATGCTCAAACTCTCAGGCTTTACTCCGGAGGATTTCGCGGAGGTCCACCCCGGCGGGAACCTGGGGAGGAGACTTCTTACCAGGGTATCCGACATGATGATCTCCAATGACCTTCCAGCCCTTGCCCTTGAAACACGCGTTCCCGATGCCGTGGAGACCATGACCGGAAGCAGGGGTATCTGCCTTGCGGTGAACGGCGGAGGAAAACTCACCGGGGTTTTCGTGTACGGCGACCTGGGAAGGCTCATGAAAAGCAGAGCCAGCCTTGAGGACCTTACCCTCCAGCAGGTGATGACCCCTGAGCCGGCTGTCTGCAGCCCCGAGGAGCTTGTTTCCCTGGCGGTGCAGAGGATGGAGGAGAAGGGCATAACCTCCATCGTGGCAGTGGACGGAGAGGGAATCCCCGTGGGGATCCTCTACCTGCACGATGCCCTGGTTCTGGGTTTCTAGGGTGTTCCGTTGATCTCCTCGAGGTGTTTCGCCGCCGCCGCCCTTTTTATGCTGCTGGCCTGCTGCGCCGGAGAGGACGCGGGCTGGTCCAGCGAGAGCGGAAAGGTCCAGACAGTGGATGAGCTCAGGCTGGTGCAGTCCCACGAAGGGGTGAGGGACTGGATGCTCACAGGGGATTCCGCCGTTTACAGGGAGGAGGACAGCCTCCTTCTGATCACCGGGGTGGACATAGTATTCTACGAGAACGACCTCCCCGAGAGCTTCCTTGAGAGCGACACAGGCTCCAGCGACCTGGTGAGCGGTGTTACCGTACTGTGGGGGAACGTTTTCGCCGAGAATCTCCAGGGCAGGACCCTCACCACGGACCTTCTCTACTGGTGCGACTCCCTTGGCACCTTTCAGACCGACTGTCTTGTAACCTTCACCATCCCGGAGAGCACCGGCACAACCACCCTGCTGGGCAGGGGCGTAACCTTCGACACAGGCCTTTCCGCAGTGGGGGACATCACCGTCGAGGAGTCGTTNNTTCACCGCTGTTACCACAGGGGAGATACCAGTTGACTAGATCCCTCATCCTCCTTGCGGCGGCAGCCGCGGCATCTGCCGGTGTTTTCACCGTAACCGCGGACAACGCCAGGACCAGGACCCCGGAGAACGGCGAACAGGTACTGGACCTGGAGGGAAATGTGGTGGTAACCGACGGCGAGGTCACGGTGACCTCATCAACGGCGTCGGTTTACCAGGAGTCGGAAAGGGCAGAGTTCTTCGGAGGGGTGCATGTGGAATCGGATACCCTTACCGCCGACGGCGACTATCTGACCTATTCAAGGATAACAGGAGTGATGGTCCTCAACGGCAATGCGGTGCTTTCCGACGGTACAAGCACCCTCACCGCCGACAGGGTGGACTGGTTCAGGTTCAGGGACAAGGCCACCGCCAGGGGAGCTGTGGTGCTCCAGGGGGACTGGCTGGGTGAGGTCCGCGGCGAGTACGCCCTCTATGACAGGGAAAGAGGCAGCCTTTTCGTAACGGTGGATCCTGTGATGACCCGTGTGGAGAACGGGGATACAACCGTGGTAACCGCGGACAGGCTGGAGTTCTTCCCCGACGGGGAGAGGGCGGAAGCCCAGGGAAACGCCTTCGTGAGCATGCCCGCAAGGGATATGGAGACCAGCAGCGAGTACCTGAGGTATTTCGGAGAGGAACAGAGAATGGAGCTGATAGGCTCACCGGAGATGACCGCCGAAGGAGGCCAGCTGGCCGGTGACTGGATGGAGGGTCTTCTTGACGACGACGGTGGCCTGCGGTTCCTCAGGGTGGAGGGGGCGGCTTCAGGCAACCTCGAGGAGGATTCCACCCTGGTAGACTTCCATTCGCAGAGGGCGGAGTTCGCCTTCGTGGGGGGAACCGACGAGCTGGACAGCCTTCTGCTTCAGGGAAGCGCGGTGCTGAACGTTTTCGGCAGCGATTCGATTCGTACCGAGGCCAACACCATTTCCGCGGAGGAAATAGTTATTTTCTTTGAGAACGGCGGCGCTTCGGAGGTCCGGGCCGCGGGCACCGTCAGGGGAACATACAGCTGGAGCGGGGAGTTTCGTGACTGAAGAACAGACTGCGACGGGCACCCTCGAGGCCAGGGACCTGGTCAAGAAGTACAGGAAGCGCAAAGTCGTCAACGGTGTGAGCCTCAAGGTGCGCCGGGGAGAGATAGTGGGTCTCCTGGGTCCCAACGGCGCAGGGAAGACCACCACCTTCTACCAGATCGTGGGATTCATAAGGCCCGACGGCGGGAGCGTGTTCCTGGGGGGAAGCGAGATAACCGGTCTGCCCATGTACAAGCGGGCCAGGCTGGGCCTCGGTTACCTTCCCCAGGAGTCCAGCGTTTTCAGGAAGATGACGGTGGCCGACAACCTGATGTGCATCCTGGAGACCATGAAGCTCACGAAAGCCCAGAGGAAGGAGAAGCAGCAGAGGCTTCTCAGGGAGCTTGGCATAGAGAAGCTGGCCGATCAGAAGGCCTACACCCTCTCCGGGGGCGAACGACGCAGGGTCGAGATCGCCAGGGCACTTGTGACCGACCCGGGCTTCCTGCTTCTGGACGAGCCCTTTGCAGGCATAGATCCCATCGCCGTAGCCGAGATACAGGGCATCATCAGGAAACTTGCGGAAAGGGGACTGGGGGTGCTCATCACCGACCACAGCGTGAGGGAAACCCTGGCGATCACCGACCGGGCCTATATTATGTACGATGGCAGGGTCCTGATATCCGGCTCCGCCCAGGAGCTGGCCAGCGACCCCGAGGCCAGGAAGATATATCTCGGAGAAAGGTTCACCCTCTGAAATGCCGGAACTGAGGACCCAGCTCAGACTCACACAGACTCAGAAGCTGGCCATGACCCAGACCCTCCGGCAGCAGCTGGAGATACTGCAGATACCATCCATGGAACTGGAGGGTCTCATAGCCACTGAGCTGGCGGAGAACCCCCTTCTCGAGGTTGAGGGAACCTCCTCTGACAAGACCGAGGGCGATAATCAGGATGACGACTCCTCCGCCGAAGAAGAGCCCGAGAGGGATGACGCCGCCGACGACGATCCCCTGGACATACTCAAGGAGATAGACGAGGACCTGGGCAACACCCCCTCCACACGGTACACAGAAGAGGAGAGGTGGCACCCCGAGGCGGTGAAGCCGGTCACCCTCAGTGAACACCTGCTCTCCCAGCTGGACACCATGGACCTGGACCACGACATGGAAAGCGCTGCTGTCTACATAATCTACTCCCTTGACAGGCACGGGCTCCTGAACCTGGACGACACTGAGCTTCAGACAGGGTGGGGGGGCGATCCGAAAGCCCTTCGAGACGCCCTGGTCACGGTAAGGACCCTGGATCCCCCCGGGGTAGCCCAGGGATCGGCAAGGCAAGCCCTCCTTTTCCAGCTCCGCAGGAGATACGGTGAAGAAGCGGAGAACACCCTTGAATACCTGATCATCGACCGCTGCTTCAACGACCTTGCGGAGAGGCGCATCCCGGGGATCTCCGCCGAACTGGGCGTTACTCCCCACCAGGTTGAGGAGGCCGTCTCCAGGATCAGGACGCTGAACCCATGGCCCGGCGCCGAGTTCGCAGGGGGCGAGGGAGCCGAGATCACCCCCGATGTGATAATAGAGAACCACAACGGCAGGTTCCTGGTGTTCCTCAATGACGACAGGTTCCCCCATCTGACCATCAGCAGCCGCAACCGGCGCATCCTGGAATCACCCTCCGCAGGCAAGGTCGAGAAGGAATACGTGAAGAAGAAGTTCAAGAAGGCAAGCTGGTTCATCAGGGCCATCAGGCAGCGCCAGGAAACGGTGACCAGGATAGCCGAGTTCATAGCGAAGAAACAGGAGGGTTTCCTGCTGGGAGGCGTGGACCATCTGGTGCCCCTTACCCTGCAGGAGGCGGCGGAGGCCCTGGGATACAACCAGTCCACCATCAGCCGGGCCATTAACGGAAAGTACGTCCAGTCCCCCCAGGGGGTCCATGAAATGAGGTACTACTTCAGCAGGGGAAGTTCCGACTCATCGGTGGCCGCGGAATCGGTAAGGGAGGAGATCCGGAGGATCATAGCCGCTGAGGACAGGCACAATCCCCTCAGCGACGAAAAGATAGCGGAGATACTGGAAAGCGGCGGAACCGCCATCAAGCGCAGGACCGTGGCCAACTACAGGAAACAGATGGATATACCGGGCGCCAGGAAAAGAAGGCGTTTCTAAAGGGGATTTTCAATGAGCAGCGATATCTTCAAGGGCTACAGGGGCATCACCAGGGAAATGATGGAGAAGTTCGGGATCAAGGTATGGGACGACGTGGTGCTCACCGCGGGACCCAATGTGTTCAAGGGGGTGGTCCTTCCCAGGAGCGAGACCGCCGACGCGGACCATATCGTTCTGAAACTGGCCACAGGGTACAACATAGGTGTATCGGCCACCAAGGTGACCGGTGTTGAGATACTCGGTTCCAGGGAGGCCCATTACCAGATACCCGAACAGGAGTTCCCCTACGACCCGAAGAATCCCCGTGTCAAACTGCTGGGAACCGGCGGCACCATCGCCAGCCGCCTGGACTACAAGACCGGCGCGGTGATACCCGCCTTCTCCCCGGGCGAGCTCTACGGAGCCGTTCCAGAACTCGCGGACATCTGCAACCTCGAGACGGAGAAGCTTTTCGGCATCTTCAGCGAGGACATGGGCCCGGTTCAGTACATCACCCTGGCAAAGGCCATCGAGAAGGAGATAGAGAAGGGTGTGGACGGGATCATGATCGGCCACGGCACCGATACCCTCAGTCACACCGCCGCCGCTCTCACCTATATGTGCCAGGACCTTCCCGTTCCCGTTGTTCTGGTGGGCAGCCAGCGGTCAAGCGACAGGCCCTCCAGCGACGCCGCGCTGAATCTGATACACGCCGCCAGGACGGCGGCCTACTTCGACGCCGCCGAGGTGGTGGTGTGCATGTTCGGCCCCACCAGCGACCAGTACGGTCTTCTTCACCGGGGCCCCCAGGTGCGTAAGATGCATTCCAGCTACAGGAGCACCTTCAGGACCATAGGCGACAGGCCCCTGGCAATGGTGGACACCGAGAAGTTCACCTTCCTCAAGCAGAACTACATCAGGCGTGACGCCAGCAGGAAGCCCAACATCAGGCCGGTCTTCGATGACAGGGTGGGCATGGTCTACTATTACCCGAACATGAAGCCGGACATGATAGACTCCATGGTGGACAACGGATACAAGGGCATAGTGATCGCCGGCACAGGTCTCGGCCATGTGAACAAGCCCCTCTACGACCCGATACAGAGGGCCACCGAAAAGGGCGTTCTGGTGTTCATGACCGTGCAGACCCTGTGGGGCTACGCCCAGATGTACGTTTACGACACAGGGAGGCTGCTGATGCAGCGGGGCGTGGTTCCCCTGGCCAACATGCTTCCCGAGGCGGCCTACATCAAACTGGGATGGGCCATGGGTGTGACCGACGACCCGGAGAAGGTGAAGGAGCTGATGCTCACGCCTGTGGGCGGGGACATCACCGACAGCGAGCCCCCCGACGGCTACATCGTGCTCCAGGGCGGAGTTCCCGAGGTGGAGCACATCTTCGACGGCATCAACCGCTGAACCTTCTGGCCGCCCGCAAGTATGTCAATCAAAATCTGTAATCGCTCTTGCGATGGGGAGAAAGGCATGAGGTGCAAATATGGGGATCAAGCTGGATGAAGTAGCCCTTAAATTTCCCGAGGGATGCAACATTATCCTGGGTCAGTCCCATTTCATCAAGACCGTGGAGGACCTGTACGAGGCGGTGGCCGGGACCATTCCCGGAAGCCCCTTCGGGCTTGCCTTCAGCGAAGCGTCGGGGCCCAGGCTTGTGCGAAGCGACGGCAACGACCTCGAGCTCAAGAGGATAGCCGAGGAGAACATAATGGCCATCTCCGCCGGGCACTGCTTCATAGTGGTCCTGGGGGATGCTTTTCCCATTCAGGTGCTCAACGCGATAAAGGCCGTTCCGGAGGTCTGCAGGATATTCTGCGCCACCGCCAACCCCGTTCAGGTGATAGTGGCCAGGACCGGCCAGGGCGGGGGCATCATGGGTGTGGTGGATGGCGAATCACCCACGGCCGTGGAATGCGAAGAAGACATACAGGCGAGGACAGAGCTTCTGAAGCGCTTCGGCTACAAGAGATGAGAAACAGTGGATGAGCTGCTGAGCATAAAGGGGCTTTCCGTCGCCGCCGGCGGCGTAACCCTTTTCAGTGGCCTCGACCTCAGGCTCGGCACCGGGGAGATGGTAGCGGTGTGCGGGCCTTCGGGAAGCGGCAAGACCACAATGTTAAGGGCCGTCGCCGGCCTCAGCGATCCGGCTGAAGGTACGGTCCTCCTGAGGGGCAGGACACAGGATGATATCGGATGGCCGGAGTACCGCAGGAGCGTCCTTTTCATGGACCAGCGGCCGGTGCTCCTCCAGGGAACCGTAAGAGCCAACCTGCACCTTCCCTTCGCCTATGCCGTTAACAGGGAAAGGGAGTTCCCCGAGGAGGAAGCAGCAGCCCTTCTGGAGACATTCGGGGTTTCATCGGCCAGGATGGATCAGGAGGCCCGTTCCCTTTCCCAGGGCCAGCAGCAGCGGGTCTGCCTTGTGAGGGCCTTCCTTGTAAGACCGGAGGTACTTCTGCTGGACGAGCCCACCAGTGCCCTGGACCAGGACGCAATCAGTTCAGTGGAGACCACACTGGTGGAGGAGACCCGGAAACGCGGGCTCTCAGCCCTTGTGGTAACCCATGACAGGGCTCAGGCGGAAAGGCTCTGCGACAGGATACTGAACCTGTCGGACTACGGCGCTTCCGGAGAGGGCAGGTGATGCCGTGGTAATAGACCTCTCTCCCTGGGACGTGGCCATTTCCGCGGCACTGATACTGGTATCCGCCGGAATAAGCATCGCCCTGGGGCTGAAGATGGAGAAGAGGCTGGCCTATGCCTCAGTCCGGACGGTGGTTCAGCTGCTTCTGGTTGGATTCGTGCTTCAGCGGGTGTTCGAGATAAACACAGTAATCGCCCTTCTTCCAGTGGTGCTCTTCATGCTTGTGATCGCGGCCCATACCGCATCCGGAAGACCGGCCTACAGGTTCAGGGGCATGGGGATGCTTTCGTTCTCGGTGATGACCGTCACCAGCCTGGGAGTGACCATAACCGCCACCGGATTGATCATCGGAGTGGAACCATGGTTCAGGCCCTCCTACCTGATCCCCCTCCTGGGAATGGTTCTGGGCAATACCATGAACGGTGTTTCCCTTGCCACCGACCATTTCCTGGAGAGCGTAAAGGAAAAGGGCCACGAGATCGAGATGGAACTGGCGATGGGTGCCACCAGATGGGAGGCGGCCAGGCGACCGGTTGCGGAAGCGGTGAGAAGGGGCATGATCCCCATAGTGAACAGCATGATGGTGGTGGGGGTGGTATCCCTTCCAGGTATGATGACCGGCCAGATCCTCGCCGGAAGCGACCCCACTGTTGCCGTGAAGTATCAGATCATGGTGATGTTCCTCATCGCCGCCGGCGCGTCCATGGGCGCTATGGGCATGGTGCTTCTCTCCTACAGGAAACTCTTCAACTGCAGGCATCAGCTCCTTGGGAGCAGGCTCTCGACCCGCTGAAGACCTATCTCACCACAACGAAGGATCTGCGCATGGTACTCCACTCGCTTTCCAGCCTGCAGAAGTAGAGTCCAGGGGGTATCGGAGAGCCTGTACAGTCCCGAAGGTTCCACGCAATCGAATGACTCCCTGACTGGAGCAAACCCTCAAAGGGCACGGAAACCGCGCGGCCGCACAGATCGAACACGGTAAGTCTGACATGTCCTTCCCTGGGAAGGGAGAGATCGATGGAGAGGGCGGACCTGCATGGGGACGGCCCCGCGTGAAGGCCCACGGAGTTTACCGCGGTCCAGGTGTGCCCTTCCAGGGATGTCTCAGTGTCGTAAAGGTAGGGATAGAGATTGAACCCGGTGGCTGTTACGTACACGCTGCTTCCAGGGGAGAAGCTTGGAACGGTGAACTGTACACTGCCGGAAGCGTCCGAGTAGCCTGATTCCATCCAGCAGCTGCCCGCCGGATCGTATACCTTCACGGCAACGAGTACCCCTTCCACCGGAGAACCCAGGGCAGAGACCGAGAACGTGTGGGTTCCCGGGGTGACTGGTACGGGGTGGTCACAGCTTATGAGTGGAAGAGGCGCAGTGTCAGTGTACATGTCCATCTCCGGGCAACCGAAGACCATATGCATGTGGTTGTTGTCTATGGCCGAGGAGCCGTAGTAGGCGAAGACCTCCGCCTTCGACCAGTCCGTAACCGCTCCCATGTGCCTTATGTCTTCCTGCAGGTATCCCTTGAATATCCACTTGGCCAGGGAATCAGCAGCGCCGTAAGGGCTGTTGGTGGTGGGGCTCATCACGCCTATCGCACCCTTGACGTCAAGCGTGTCTCCCTCGCCCATCAGTGCTTCGCTGAAGCAGTAGCCCTGGTCGAACATTCCTGTCTGGCATGCCACCAGCGCCCACCAGCCGAGCCTTCTGCCGTTGGAAAGGGCTGAAATGTCGTCGATGTCAAAACCCGTGGGGGAGATCGAGGTCATGTTCCCGTGGCCGCACAGGCCGAAGAGGGAGCAGCCGCTGTTCAGGCTGTCGGACAGCCCTGCCACCGTGGGCGGTATGCCGCCGTTGTCGCAGAACCAGGTGGCCGTCATTCCCGCGGCCATCATGTACTCCACATAGTCCCATGAGTTCGCCGTGAATTCGGTGTGCCCGACGCTTATCCCCTTCTGGAACCAGCTCACGGCCGGTTCGTATGGTTCCCTCTCATGCATGACGATCTTCCAGGCCTCGTAGCAGAGGTCGTCGGTATCGGATCCTGAGAGCCTTCCCACATGAATGGAGGGAACGCAGCCGGAACCCACCACTCCGTAGATGTTGTCCGCGGCGTGACCGTTGTAATCAGGTGACGGGACCACCGAAGCGTCTCCCACCAGCAGTATGTACTCCGGGGGATTGGTCCAGGTGCTGAAGGCGTTCTCTATCCAGGTGTCTATCTCTTCAGGTGTGGAGCCCGTTTCAGCCAGGGTCACAGTCTCCACCTCGTAGCCTTTTCTGTGCTTCCAGTCTATCAGAGGCTGCACCTGGTCCAGCCCCTCCTGTGATGAGATGAATACATAGCTTCCGTTCACCGTGTTCCCGGGGTGCTCGAATCCCAGAACGCTCTCGTATAAAGGAAGGAAGCTTCCTGTTATGCCTGAAGATATCCTGAACAGCTCATTCTCGCCGGGTTCGGGGGTTGCCGTCAGCGTGATCTCCGCTTCCGTGGTTAGAATGGCTTCGCCTGTCCCGGGATCCCACCTTACCGGATAGAACGAGACCCATGCCACCCGCATGTCCCTGAGTATCTCCACCGATTCGATCATCACAGGCGATGGGGGATAAATGCCGCCGCAGTATGTCTCAGTGTCCATTGCGAACCTGGCGTCATGCTGACCCCTTACCGGAAGGGGCTGAAAGGGAGGGATGATAAAGTTTCCAAGCGGCGCTGAAAGTATCTCCCCAAGGCTCAGTTCGATCGATCCGGTATCCGGCACCCTCACCATTCTTCTCACCACGGGCAGGTCGGGATATCCGGCACGGCCCCCGATACCCTCTCCCGGTATCCTGAAGACCGTTCCCCGTCCGAACTCGTCTGTCATTGTCTCTGTACTCGAAAGCTCCTGCAGTATGAAACGGACGGTTACAGAATTGCCGGACGAACTCAACAGTTCCGCCGGAGAAGCCTGAGAATCGGATGTGTAAACCGTTCCGCCCTGGGCGAAACCGCAGAATACAGCCAGCAGAACACCTGACAGACGAATTGCATTCATGATGGTCCCTTTCCACAATAGTAGTAGATTCCGAAAGAATATATGATGAATCAGAGAATACCACTAAAGAGCTGCAAGCTCCTCCAGAACCACCCTGAGCACATTCCAGTTCTTCCCGTTGTCGTCGTTTCCGCCTATGGTAACCACTACCATTCCTGCATCGGGAAGAACGGCGATGAACTGGCTTCCCCAGCCGCTTGCAAGCCAGACCCTGCCACCCTCCCATTCGGTGATCCACCAGAGGTAGCCGTACTGGAACATGTTGTCCACAGGGAGTGACGGTGTCACCGAAGACATTAACCATTCCTCAGAGACAACCTGGGAGCCGTTCCATTCACCTTTCTGTACCATCAGTACACCCAGTTTCATCATATCCCTGGGGCGGAGATGAAGGGAACCGTCCATGAGCCGGTGGCCGCCGGATTCACCGTATGACCATTCGTAACGGTTAACACCCAGGGGAGAGAAGAGGTACTCTTCCGCAAACCGGTCCGGGTAGAGGCCCGTTGCCCTCTGAAGAATCATAGAGAGGATGTTCACATCGGTGTTCACATACCTGAAGCAGGTACCTGGTTCCACCGCCTGTTCACGGCCTGAGAGTTCATGAACAAGCTCTTCTCCTGTGAGGTGCAGCGCTTCCGCTTCACTGTCTGTCCAGTTCAGCCCCATGGACATTGTGAGAAGGTGTTCCAGGGTGATATCACCGGGAATCTCCTGAACGAAAGCTGACAGGGGAAGATTCACTCCGGAAATGAACCCTTCATCGATGGCTATGCCGGTTAGAATGGATGCTGCGCTCTTGGTTACCGACATCAGGCGGTGCAGATCATCTCCGTTGTAACCGTGAAAGTATTCCTCGAAGACCAGTGCTCCATCGGTCCAGATCAGCAGCGAGTGGACCAGTCCAGCTTCTCCGGAGGCGATCCTGTTAACTATCCCCTCTGAGGCATCCACTGGCAAAGCTCCACTTCCAAGCCCGTCGTTCATGTCTTCCGGTGCGGCGTATTCGTAGGGAAGGGGATATGCAGCTAAACCTGGAACCTGTTCTTCCTCAACAGGAAGAAGGTCCATGGGCATGTCTCCTATTTCACCCTGAATACCTTCCTGCGACACGGTTCCGGTGTATGTGATGCCTGTGGGCATGTTCACCTCCAGTGAAGGAGGTTCAAAGGAGACAGAGTCCATGGGCACCTCGCTGTACATTTTCCCTCCGTTGAGGCAGTGGATCACACCTGGACCATCAGATCCCGGAGGGTTGAACCGGAAAACGAAGGAATCCTCTCCTGCTTCTCCTATCCAGAGGGTGGAGCAGAGGGCTTCAGGGGATACACATGGGGGTTCGGCCGATGAACCGCCGGTGATGGAAACAAGGAGAATCGGCAGTGAAAGCATTGCTTTGTCCATCATTTTGCTTCCCTGCTTCTCTGAAGAACTGTGATGAAAAGCCAGACAGCCGTACCCAGAAGAAGAAGCCCTGAACCCCACCATGTGGAGTTGAAAGACTCCCTGAGCCCTGCAGAGATCATCTCAGGGTTGAGCTCATCTGCAGGGATCACCTGGGTCAGGGAGTGATAGATAGCTGTTGTCTGCCCGAGAAAACCCGTGGCCGCGGCGGCTGTTCCCAGAAGGAACGGAACCTGTCTTCTGTATGCATGTCTCCAGGCTCCGGGGAGCGAAGCGAAGAAAAGAACGGTGAGTGCGGCGAGTATGTATCCGAATGGGCCGCATGACAGAAGGAAATCCATCATCTCAGATCCTCCAGCAGTTCATCAAGGGTTTTGATAAAGTTTTCTTCAACACAAAGCAGTTCTGATCTTCCCAGCTCTATCGCCCCGTGCATCAGCAGGATCAGAATGCCCCCGGTAAATCCGGTACAGAGAAGTGCTGCGGTGCCATGGAGCCAGAACACCGATTCCAGGGGATCGGTGCTCAGGAGCTGTACAGCCGACACGAGGAAAGGAAGGGAGAAAAGCAACCCTGCCGACAGGCTTCCGGCTCCGTCCATGGCGCGCCGTGAAAGACTTTTTCTCACAAAGACCCTCCATGCGGTGAACAGGAACAGTATGGTGTTCATCAGCACCACCCCTCCGGTGATCCAGAAAAGAACTCCCGCATCGGAGGCAATGCTTCCCTGTGCTGTTCTGATGATGGAGAAAGTCGCCGCCAGCCCCAGCAGAACCAGAAGGGAAACCGCCTTGCCACGGGATAGCGAGGCGAGGAACCCTCCATGTAGTTTTTCCATCTCTCCTGTGGAGGCTTCATCCGGCACCAGGGTCTCCAGGCTTATTCGCTCAGCATCCCTGAAGGCAATGCCTCGATTCACCAGTTCATTCTGCATGTGAACCACATCCGAAGCAAGCTCCACCGCAACCGTGCTCCGCTTTCCCGGTCCAAGAGAGAGTTTTCTGTAGACTGACAGGAGCTGTTTACGCGTTTCCTGCATCGCAAACCCCCTCTGCAATGGAGTTGAATACAAGGGAAAAATCCCTCCAGGAGACCAGGAGGGAATCTCTGTGCTTCCTGCCCTTCCTGGTTATCGTGTACGCCTTCTTCTTGCCATGCCACAAACCCTGGATCATTCCCCTTTTCTCAAGGGAATGAAGGATCGGGTAGAGGGTTCCGTACTTGAAACTGAAGTAGCCCCCGGGAAGCTCAGCCCCCTTCAGCGCAATCTGGTAGCCATGCATGGGACCCTGGCAGAGAACCGACAGGAGCACCGCCTCATTGCAGATTCTTGCCAGGTTCTGCACTTCCAGCTGCTTTCCTTTCACAGGCCCGCCTTTCTGTATCGGACATCAATATATCGGAAACCGATATATAGATGAACGAGATATTCTCCGTCAAGCGTTTTCTATATTTACCACTTCGAAGGAGGATGATGTCCGAAGCGGAAAGAAGGTTCGACGAGAGGGACATACAGTTTGCCAGGTACCGCCTTAAACAGGGCACTCCTGAATACGCTGAGTACTACGGCAGACATCCTGAACTCAGGGCTGTAGACGACAGGGCAAGGGCCCTTCCAGGGCTCCTCTCATCAGAAAGCCTCTACTACGACCCTCTGGATACCGCGGCAGCTGTCTCGTCCTTCCAGCTGATTGACCGTCTGCGGAACTCAGTTGACGGAGCCGCAGAGGAAAAGACCGGTCTTACCCACGCTGAGATCCTCTCCTTTCTCGTGGAATGGATGAGGCAGCTTGGAGCAGACGCCACGGGCACAGGCCCCATAAGCCCTTCCGCCTGGTATTCCCATGTGGGAAGGGGTACTGGGGGATACGGCACGAAGATCCCTGTGGAGCACGGCTATGCACTGGTGATCGGCTGCGAGATGAAGGCTGAACCAACTTCCAGAGCCCCTAGAAGCCCCGAGGTGGTGGAAGCGGCTGCCAGATATGCCCAGTGCGCCTTCCTGGCGGTTTAGGCCGCGGAGTTCCTGCGGCTTATGGGCTATTCCGCAAGGGCTCACATCGACGGCAACTACAGGGTGATCGCCGCCGAAGCGGCGAGGGAGACGGGCCTGGGCAGCTACGGCTGGAGCGGGCTTCTTCTAACGGAGAAGTACGGCCCCAGGATAAGGTTCTCCGTTGTAACCACCGACCTGCCCATGCCGCCGCCGGAGAAACCGGTACCGGATTTCCTCAAGTTCTGCTCCATCTGCAGAAAATGCGCCGGGAGCTGCCCCAGCCGTTCCATCAGCATGGAAATGCCCGGAAAGGTGAACGGCGACCGCTGCTTCGCATACTGGAACGCAGTGGGCACCGACTGCGGTGTCTGCATGGCGGTGTGCCCCCTGGGCAGGAACCGGGGCATCCTGAAGGAACTGGCACTCAGATACCGCCCCGCGGCAAGGCTCCTTCTCAGACTGGATGGAGTATCTTACCGGAACATGAAAGCACAACGGGAGGGAACGGAATAATGGAAGAGACAAAGGTAATATCCTGCCACGACGACCTTGCGGCGTATCTGGGCAGGGAAGTGGGCCGCTCGAACTGGAGGCTCATTCCCCAGGGGATGATCGACGCCTTCGCCGATGCCACAGGCGACCACCAGTGGATACACACCGATCCGGAGAGGGCGGGGAAGACCGAGTTCGGGTCCACCATAGCCCACGGCTTCCTCACCGTATCTCTGCTTCCATCCCTGCTGGACGAGATCATCGAGGTGAGGAACTCGAAGATGACGGTGAACTATGCCGTTGAGAACCTCAGGTTCGGTGCCCCGGTGAAGGTGGACAGCGAAGTGAGGCTGATACTCACTGTGGAGGAGATAAGGGACCTCAGGGGTATAACCAGGGTGGGTTTCGGCGTTGCCCTGGAGATTAGGGACGAACCGAAGCAGGCCTACAAGGGAAAGGTCATACTCCTCTATCATTTCCAGTAGCATGCACCAAGACCACACGGAACCCCATGGAAGAAAGCTTTCCCCCTTCAGCAGGCTGTTCAGGTTCATCGGCTGGTGGCTGGGTCTCACCAGTCTTTACTCGGCCTTCTCGGTGTGTCCGTTCTGCGGCCAGCCGGGCTGTCCCGCCGGGCTGGCTTCCGCAGGAGCCGTGGGGGCTTTTCTAACCCTTTGCATTCAGGACTGGAGAAGCCTGTTCCGCTGGGTCAGGGACAGGTTCCAGCACAAAAAGAACCAGCTATCTGCCTGAGTATGTCCTCCGGGCTCTGCCCGGGCTTCCAGCCGGTAAGTTCCTCGACCTCGTGCTGAAGAAGCACCCACGACGGGGCGGTAAGCTCCCTTGCCTTGTCCCTGGTAACCATCGGACAGGCGCCGGTGAACGTGGAGAGAACCTCTGAGAATATCCCTGCGGTGTGGACCATGAACGACGGCACACGAAGACGGATGATCCGCCGATTGAATGCCTCCTCCAGTGCTGCATGGAACCTCTTCCATGTGATCAGCTCAGGCCAGGAGGGCTGCAGGATATTTCCCTCCGCTCCGGGGGAGGTCATCACAAGTGTCATGAAGAGGGCAAGGTCGGTGACACCGATCAACGGGAATCCCCCGGGTTCCCCGCCGGTGGATACCGTGAACCCCCTGGAAGCCCACTTGAACAGGTTCTCGGTGGCTGGATCGCCGGGGCCGAATACCGCCGGAGGGCGCACCACCGCATACCTGTTCATTCCCGTAACGGCATGCTCCGCAAGCACCTTGCTCCTGCCGTAAGCGGTTACAGGCCCGGTTCCGCATGGTCCGCACGCCGCCTGGCTGGAAGTAAGGACGAAAAGTGCGCCGGGGCAGACCTCCAAAGCAGCTTTAACAATGGCGGAAGTTGAGCCGGCGTTGATCCTGTCGAAATCCTCCTGGGTCCTGGCCTTCACGGCTCCGGCCACGTGCTGGATGGCGTCAACATCCTCAAGATGCTCGGCCACGCTCCGCCAGTCCTCTATGTCCGCCACCCTTACATCACAGCCAACGGGAATCCGAGACCTGTCAGAGGTGGGGCGAACGGCTGCGATGACCGAGTGTCCCGAATCAAGGAGGGCCCTGGCAAGATTCCTGCCCACGAACCCGGATACACCTGTGAGAAATACCTTCATGACCCTTCCCTTCGAAGGTTGGAATATGCTGCATCAGCTTTGTTTTCGGAAGCGGTGATATTAGATTCATAGGTCAATTCTCATTTTTTCTACACATACACGGCGGGGTTCCAATGGACATATTTCAGAAGTGTTTTGATTACGACAGGGCCGACAAGGTGAAGGCCATGGGTCTCTATCCTTATTTCGTTCCCCTCCAGGGTCATGTTGGCGCCGAGATGGAGATCGGGGGCCACGGCCTTATCATGCTGGGCTCCAACAACTATCTGGGCCTTACCGATAACCCCTACGTTATGGAGAAGGCCAGGGAGGCCGTGCTGAAGTACGGCACCGGATGCACCGGGAGCCGCTTCCTGAACGGTACGCTGGACCTGCACATAGAACTGGAGGAGAGGCTGGCCAGTTTCCTGAACAAGGAGGCCTGCCTTACCTACAGCACCGGCTTCCAGGCCAATCTTGGCACCATCGGTACGCTTGCCGGCAGGGAAGACACCATCTACCTCGACAGAAAGAACCACGCCTCCATCATCGATGGAGCGAGGATGGGCTACGCCAGGGTGGTGAAGTACCGCCACAACGATCTGGGGCAGCTCAGGCACATACTCGAGAAGAACGCCGGTCAGCCGGGCATGATAATCACCGACGGCGTGTTCAGCATGGAGGGCGACCTGGCGGACATCTGCGGTCTTGCTGACCTGGCGGAGGAGTTCAAGGTGCGCCTCCTGGTGGACGACGCCCACGGAGTGGGCGCCATGGGCAAGACCGGCAAGGGAACCGCGGAACACCTGGGGTGCCACGAAAGGGTGGACCTGATGGTGGGTACCTTCAGCAAGTCATTCGCCTGCATAGGCGGTTTCGCCGCAGGCCCCAAGGGTGTTATCAGCTACCTTCAGCACAACGCAAGGACCAACATCTTCAGCGCAAGCCTTCCCCCGGCGGCGGTGGCCACGGTGCTGGCGGCGCTGGACATACTGGAGGAGCAGCCAGAACTCATCGGCAAGGTGCACAGGGCCGCCGAGAGATGCCGCGCCGGGCTTGCCTCCATGGGCTACAACGTGGGCAGGAGCGAAGCCCCCATCGTGCCCATCATAGTTGGCGACGACCTGGACTGCTTCAGGTTCTGGAAGGACCTTTTCGACAACGGCGTTTTCACCAACCCCGTAGTCTCCCCGGCGGTGGATCCCGGCGAGGCCATGCTCCGAACCAGCTACATGGCCAGCCACACCGACGACATGATTGACAGAGCGCTGGAAGTGTTCCAGGAAGTGGGCCTCCGCCACGGCCTGATCGGGGGCTGAGATGCCCGTGACCATCGAAAAGGTTGAAACCCGTGGACAGAAGAGGGAGTTCCTCATGCTGCCCTTCCGTATCAATGAGGGCGACCCCCACTGGGTTCCCCCGCTGCTGATGAACGTAAGGGCCATAATGAGCCCTAAGCACCCATTCCACGAGCACGCCGACGTGGAGTTCTACCTGGCCAGGAACGAAAACGGCAGGGCCGTGGGCAGGATAAGCGCCGCGGTGAACCGCACCCACAACGAGTACCACAATGAGAAGACCGGCTTCTTCGGTTTCCTGGAGTGCGAGCAAAGCCCAGAGATAGCGGGGAAGCTCCTCAGCACCGCCGAGGAGTTCGTGAAGGCCCGCGGTATGGACAGGATACGGGGCCCGTTCAACCTCTCCACCAACGAGGAATGCGGCCTTCTTGTGGAGGGCTTCGATACCGACCCCAGGCTGATGATGCTCCATAACCCGCCCTGGCTGGGCGAACTCGTCGAGAAAGCCGGCTATCACAAGGAAATGGACCTCCTGGCCTACTGGGCCGACGGCGACGAGAACGACCTGAGCAAGCTCTTCAGGATTGCCGGAATGGTAAGGGAGCGCGGCAACTGGACGGTGAGGGGCATCAACCTGAAGGACCTGGAGAACGAGATGCGCCGGGTGATGGACGTGTACAACGAGTGCTGGGGGGAGAACTGGGGCTTCGTTCCCATGAGCTCCAGGGAGTTTTCCGCCATGGTGGACGAGCTGAAAATGCTCATCACCCCGGAACTCACCCCCCTGGTTGAGCTGGACGGCGAGCTCGTTGCCTTCGGAGTTGCCCTCCCCGACGCCAACATCGCCTTCAAGAAGGGCAGGGGAAGGGCTCTGCCCACAATCCTCGCCCTCAAGGTTCCGCCCTTCAGGGTGAATATAGACAGGGTCAGGGTCCTCCTCATGGGCGTGAAGAAGAAATTCAGGAACAGGGGGCTGGAAGCCCTTGTAATAGAGAACATAGTGAACAACAGCAGAAAGCTTGGAATGGCCCGGGGGGAGCTCTCCTGGATACTGGAGGGCAACCGGGAAATGAGGGCCATACTCGAGAAACAGATGAAGGCCGAACCGTACAAGCGGTACAGGATCTATGAGAAGGAACTCTAAATGACCGAAAGAGAACTAGTCGAGCTGTACATCAGATTTTTCGAGGGCAAGGGCCACAAGAGGATACCCGGAGCCTCCATCATACCAGAGAACGATTCCACCATACTCTTCACCCCGGCGGGAATGCAGCCCCTGGTCCCCTTCCTCCTGGGTGAGAAGCACCCCGCAGGCAAAAGGCTTGTAGACGTTCAGAAGTGCATCCGCACAGGCGACATAGAGGAAGTGGGCGATGACACCCATCTCACCTTCTTCAGGATGCTGGGCAACTGGTCCCTGGGCGACTACTTCAAGAGGGAAGCCATAGAGTGGAGCTGGGAGTTCCTGACTGGAAAGGAATGGCTGGGCTTCGAGCCTGACAGGCTCAGTGTAACCGTATTCGCCGGAGAGAAAGGCATTCCAGCCGACGAAGAGGCCGCTGCGATCTGGATGGAAATGGGCGTTCCCGAGGAGCGTATACACCGTTTCGGAATGAAGGATAACTGGTGGGGTCCAACGGGAGCCACCGGCCCCTGCGGCCCTGATACCGAGATGTTCTACGACACCGGCCGGGAGCCCTGCGGTGAAGACTGCAGGCCGGGGTGTTCCTGCGGGAAGTACTTCGAGGTGTGGAACGACGTTTTCATGGAATACAGGAAAACCCCCGAAGGAACCTACGAGCCGCTGAGCCAGAAGAACGTGGACACGGGAATGGGCGTGGAGCGCACCGTGGCCATGATCCAGGGGAAGGATACGGTGTACGACATCGGCGTCCTGAAAAGCCTCATCGAAAAGATAAGGGAACTGGCCGGACCCGCCGCCAACACCAGGAGCGAGAGGGTGGTGGCAGATCACATAAGGGCAGCCACCCACATACTTGGCGACGACCTGGGCGTGGTGCCCTCGAACCTGGACCAGGGCTACGTGGTGAGAAGGCTCATAAGGCTGGCCATTCGACACTGCCTGAAAATGAACCTCAGCAAGGGCGTTCTTAACGAGCTAGCGGACACAGTGATAACACACGAAGGCCAGGACTATCCCGAACTCAACAGGAACAGGGCCGTTGTTCTGGAGGAACTAACAAGAGAGGAAGACCTCTTCGGCCAGACCCTGGAATCGGGAATGAAGCAGTTCGAGAAGATGCTTCCCAACCTTCTGAAGAACCCCAGGAAGGAAATAGCCGGAAGGGTGGCCTTCAAGCTCTACGACACCTACGGCTTCCCCGTGGAACTCACCGTGGACCTCGCCGAAGAGAACGGGATGACCGTGGACATGGAGGGCTACGAAGCGGCATTCCAGAAGCACAGGGAGCTTTCCAAGCAGGGGGCCGACCAGAAGTTCAAGGGCGGCCTTGCGGACAACAGCGAAATGGTGACGAAGCTCCATACCGCCACCCACCTGCTCCACGCCGCGCTCAGAAAGGTCCTGGGCGACCATGTCCAGCAGAAGGGCAGCAACATCACCGCCAAGAGGCTCAGGTTCGACTTCCAGCACCATGACAAGATGACCGATGAAGAGATCGCCGAAGTGGAGAAGCTGGTCAACGAGGCCATCAACAGCGGAATACAGGTGCATGTGTGCGAGATGACCCCGGATGAAGCCGAGGAACAGGGAGCCCTGGGGTTCTTCAAGGACAGGTACGAGGACGTGGTGAAGGTCTACACCATAGAGGGCTACTCCAGGGAGATCTGCGGCGGCCCCCATGTGGAGAAGACCTCCGACCTGGGCAGGTTCAGGATAGTTTCCGAAAAAAGCTCCTCCAGGGGCGTAAGAAGGATAAAGGCGGTGCTGGAATGATACTGCTGATACTCACCCTTTCCGTTCCCGACTTCTCGGGTCTGTGGCAGACAACCTACGGAGACATGTACCTGGAACAGAACGGCAGGGAGGTATCGGGCTGGTACAGCTACGGCGGAATGTCCACCATCGAGGGCACCGTGGGCACCGACGACAGGTTCGTGTTCACCTACGACGAAGGCACCGCAACCGGTGAAGGCTGGTTCCAGCTGGTGGGCGACGGCGGCTCTTTCAGGGGTGAGTGGCGGGCCGACGGCGACAGGCGATGGAGCTCCTGGGAGGGCCACCGGGCCACCGGTGAACCGGGCAAATGGCTGGTGATCCTTGAGGAGAACTGGCAGGAATCCATGACCGAGAACGAATACTCCTTCGGCGAGATGCTGGAGCAGTGGCTGATCAGGCTGCCGGACATAGGCATCAGGCACCGTTTCATCCACGACGAGGACGACCTGCAGGACGCATGCGCCAGCGCCGCCATGCTCCCCGGCGATGTCTACCTGATAATAGCCAGCCACGGCACCGAGGAAGGGATATCCCTCAACGGAGGCACGGTATCCCCTAACACCATGGCCCAGGCCGTTTCCATTATCCCGGGGCTGAAGCTGGTGCATTTCAGCTGCTGCCTGATAATGGCCGGGGGTACCGACGAGGCGATAATAAGGGCAAGGAGCAGCTGGCCCGACGGCTTTGCCGTATCCGGCTACACCACATCCGTTGACTGGGGCGGCAGCGCCACAATCGAGTTCTACTACCTGAACCGCATCCTCGAGAACGGCGAAACCCCTGAGCAGGCCGCCCAAGCCCTGCTAACGGACATTCCCTTCGCGGGAAGGGCCGGCACGGAATACATGGATGGCGCCGGGTTCCAGATAAGAACACCCTGAGAACAGGAAAGAGGAATATGGAACTCCTGAAAAGACTTTGTGAAACGGACGGCATATCCGGCAGGGAAGACGCCGTGGTGGAACTCCTCAGGGAGGAGCTGAAGGATCACGCCGACGAGATAAGAACAGATGCCATGAAGAACATCATAGCCCTGAAGAAGGGCACCAGGGGAGAGAACAGACCCAGGGTGATGCTCGCCGGCCACATCGACGAGATAGGCTTCCTGATCTACAACGTGGACGACAAGGGATTTGCATCAATGGCCCCTGTGGGCGGCTGGATGCCCGGCTCCATCGCAGGCCACACCGTGAAGGTCCACACCAGGAAGGGCGAAGTCCTCACCGGTGTTGTCTCCACCCATCCCGCCCTCACACCGGAAGCAGCCGCCAAGGCTCCGGAGATGGAGAAGCTCTACATAGACTTCGGCATGCCCGGCGACCAGGTGAAGGAAAAGGTGGAGAGGGGAGACTGGGTCTCCATGGACACCAGGTTCCAGGAACTGGGCGACTGCTTCGTGGCCAAGGCCTTCGACGACCGCGTAGGCGCCTACATCATCGCCGAGGCCTTCAAGAAGTACGATAACCCCAACATCGACGTCTACTGCGTGGGCACCGCCCAGGAGGAAGTGGGCATCAGGGGCGCCACCGTGGCCGCCCTCTCGGTGCAGCCCCACATAGGAATAGCCGCCGACATCACCGGAGCCGGTGACACCCCTGGATTCCCGGCGACCCACAAGATCGCGGAACTGGGCAAGGGCGTAGCGGTGAAGCAGCAGGACGCCAGCGTTATCTGCTCCACCAGCCTGGTGGACTTCATAAGGAACATCGCCGAGGAGAAGGAGATCGACCACCAGATGGAGATCCTGGTCCGCGGCGGCACCGACACCAGCGCCATGCAGAAGTTCGGAGGCGACACCCACGCAACCTGCCTCTCCATTCCCACCAGGAACGGGCACAGCCCGGTGGCCATCATCCACAGGCACGATGTTGAGACCGCAGTGGAACTCCTCACCGAGTTCCTGAACAGGGCGCATCTGTTCCAGGGCTAGTTTTGAGTTTGAGATACTCAAACCCGAAATCGGGGTATGTGCATTCTTTACCCGGGGTTTCCGGAAATGTATCTTAACACTGTATGTTCTTATGAGTCCATGACTGGAGGGTGATATATGCGTTCATCTTATCTGATTCTGTTTGCGGCGGGGCTTCTCTGCGCTGCCTTGGGAACCGGGATCACCACGCCCGTTGAAACGGTGGATGCATCCGGCAGCCTGGTGCATCTTGTTCGTACCGGGTCAGGTTACATCGAACCGTTTTCTCCGGTTCCCGCTCCCGTTCCCACCTTCGAACCTCCTGCGGAGTACGAAGCACTGGGAACTGTAGACTGCTCATTTGTCGTTCCGGACAAAGACGGCATTTACCCCGTGATGGTAGACCTCTTCCAGGAGCAGCTGGGGATCAATCCCGAGATCGAACTCACATCCCAGGCCCAGCAGGCGGTTGATCTCTGTCCCGGCTGGCTGAGAGAACAGATGATCTATAAGCTTTCCATTCTCAGCGATGCAAATCAGAACAGATATGGTTCATTGCTGCTTACTCACCAGGGTCAGGAATACTTTGATGAGCTGGCTTTCACAGTTGCATACTCTTCCTGGCTGATACTCGGACTGCCAAACTGGGACGAGGGCGTTCTGGTTGAAAACGCAGAGGGGATCTATTACTGCGACGACTATCTCAGCTATGTGAACGTTGTGGATTACCCAGGTGAGGATTATTACAGCACCACCGAGTATTACACCATTCAGGGCAGCGATACGGTATGGGTAGAGATACCGAAGGAGATCTACTATCACTTCGTAGTAATGCCGAAGCTCTCAGATGAAATCGCACTTAACGATGAAACCGTATACAATGAGTTCTGGAGACAGTACCTCTGGGACATGGACGACCCAGGTTATCCGGTGTTCAATGAGGTCCTCAACCCGAATGTGCTGGTGTTCTGGGACGAGCAGACCAAGAACTACGGCTGGTCCACCACACCGGAGTTCACAGACAGCCTCCACGCGGTGGATATAATCAGCAAGTGGACCAGGGCCATCATCCCCGAATCCGCTTCCGGGAACAGACCCAGGCAGCCCAATGTGATCGCCCACGAACACAACGGCAACTGCGGGGAAACCCAGGACCTGTTGAACGCGGCGGCAAGGCTTGCACTTATCCCCTGTGCCTCAGTGATGGATATCAATGAAGACCATGTATGGTGCACCATCTGGTGGGACGGCCAGTGGAGGGGCTGGTACGTGGATACGGTGAACAACCACAACACCGCTTACGACGTGGACTACGGAGGCTCGAAGGAGTGCAGCTGCATCTGGGCCTGGCGGAACGACGGCTTCACCTGGGATGTGGTTGACTACTACAGCCAGAGCTGCACCTTTACTGTAACCGTCACAGACTCAGCAGACGTGCCCGTTGACAACGCAACGGTACAGATCGCAAGTGAAGCCTGGCAGTCTTCAGAGCTTACCAGGGGAACCTGGGGACAGACTGACAGGAATGGTCAGATCACCTTCACCCTGGGCAATAACCAGAACTACTATATCAACATTCATTCCTCTCTCGGAGGTCTTGGAGGAAGCAGTTTCCTGGAGGTTATCACTAACAGTATCGCCGGTCAGGACTACTTCTATGAATGGAGCCCTGAACTCCTGATGTCCGAACTGCCGGCGGTGGAGCAGACCGAGGGAAGCTGGACGAAGTACCTTATCGAAGTGAACTACAGCCTTCCATACGACATCATGAACGGCAGGGACTATCCGTCGGGTTCGCCAAGGTCGGAATACACCGAGCCGCTCCCGGACGGCACGGCTGACTTCTTCATAGTGGACGAGGCGAACCTGGAGCTGTACCAGGAAGGGGAGGAGTTCCAGTGCTACGAGCTGCTCGAAGGCCAGAGCGCCGGGGAGGTGTGGTTCTATGCGCCTCATACGGACAACTGGTACATCATGTTCAGCGGCGACAGGCACCAGGGAGTGGAGACATTCGCCGACGTTTCCGTTACCCTCTGGCGCCACGACGGCACAGGGATAGAGGGGGGCGTGCTGAACACCACCGCCTCAGTTTCGCCGAATCCCTGCTCTTCCACCGCTTCGGTGATGTTCACCACCGCCGCAGCTGGTCCAGCTTCGATCCAGGTGTACGACATCCAGGGAAGACTGGTTCAGACGGGCTTCCAGGGTGTACTGGAACCGGGTTCCCACAGCCTTGACCTGGACGGCGCGGCCCTTTCCAGCGGGCTCTACTTCGTGAAGATATCGGGTGAGGGCGTTAACGCCATGAGGAGCCTTACCGTACTCAGGTAGGCATTTTTATCTGATATGAAGCCGGGCGGGGTTCATGCTCCGCCCGGTTCCGCATGTTCCTCCAGGAGATCCTTCGTGGTGTTCCTGTATATCCTGAATCTCATGCCGCCCAGGTGCTTGCCGCCGTACCACCTGGCTACGAGAACGATGCAGTCCTCAGCGTCCATGTTCCTCATGGTCTCCAGTATACAGTTGCCTGAGCCGGCCTCGCCGCCGTCGTTCTTCAGTTCGGTGCCGTCGCTGAGCCTTGCGGCCCAGCTTAAATGGCTGGCCTTCTTCATCTTGAACCTTCTGGAGAGCATGGTGATGGCGCTGTCTGCTTTGGTTTCCTGGAAAAGAGGGGTGCCGCAGGCCAGGAACCGGCTTTGTTTTTCCAGAACGGGCGTTCCGGAAACGGTTTCCTTCAGGGTTCGTGCTTTACCTATTAGAAACCTCCGGTACTGGTCTGCGGCACCTTCGAGGGAGGAATATATCCACCGGCATGGGCTTCGGGAAGTGTTTCAGAGGGCTCTTAAGCGCTCTTTCAGCAACTCCATTCCCTGCAGTTCCTTCTGTGAGTACATGCACTCCAGGAGGTGCTTTTTCAGCCTGCCGGTACCGTGTTCCGCGCTTACGGTGCCACCAAGGAGAACAGCCCGGCGGGCCAGAAGTTCCACCGCCCGTTCCGAAGCCTGCAGTTCATCGTGGTTCTTCGGCAGGAGGTTGGCGTGCAGATGCCCCTGCCCGGCATGTCCGAACACAACGTGCGGTACTCCGGTCCCGCGCAGCACGGAGACCATGTATCCATGGTAGTCCCTAAGGAGCTCCCGGGGAACGGCGGTGTCGGTGCTTATCTTGTGGATCGAAGGGTTCCCCGCAGCGTTCCGGGCAACTATGCGGTTCACGGTTTCAGGAAGGCCGTGCCGGAACTCCCTGAGCCTTTCCCTCTCCGCTTCGTCGAACCCGCCCCATGTGCTGTCAGGGGAGACGCCCCTCTCAGAAAGCATTACGTCCAGTGTCTCCAGGATCCGGTCAAGGTCATCTTCACCTTCCGCTTCGATGGAGGTGATCAGCACCCAGTCTCCAGGGGGGTGAACGAAAGCTCCATGGTTCTCATTAAGGAAATCCAGGCATGGAGGCAGCATGGCCTCCAGTTCCCGTACCGGCAGGGAGGACTCCATGAGGTCGTTCCTCAGGACCCAGAACTGCTCTTCTGTGCAGAATACCGCCAGGGAGGCGGTTGCGTAAGGCTTCTGCCCGAGCCGCAGTTCAGCTCCGCAGATAACTCCCAGTTCCCCCTCGCTGCCTATGAAAAGGTCGATCAGGTCCATTCCCGGTTCGATGAAGAGTCCAGCGGCGTTCTTCGGGAACCGGGTTCTTTCCATTTCGGGAAGCTGGAGCTTGCCCAGTACCGGGTGACTGAGCCTTCCCTTCCTGAATCGATGCTCCCCGCGGCGGACCTTAAGTTGCGTTCCTCCTGGAAGGACCACATCGATGGCGTTTACCCAGTGCCTCGTGGAACCGTACCTGTAGCTGGATGCTCCGGAGGCGTCGGTGGCCAGGGTTCCTCCCACGGAAGCGGTGGTCTCGGTGGGGTCCGGGGGGTAGAAGTGATCGGGCAGGTTCTCCCTGCAGTAGCTTCTGATCCCTTCGATGGTTTCCCCGGCCATTACCTTCAGGGTTCCGGGAAACTCTCCCGGCGTCAGACCCCTGAGCCTCTCGGTGCAGAGCAGGGCTCCACCCATGGGAACGGCGCCACCAGCCACACCTGTTCTGGCGCCGGATACAGTTACCGGGACCCGGTCTTCCCTGCATTCCCTCAGGAAGCCGGAGACCTCTTCGATGCTCCCGGGCCAGGCAGCCACCTGGCAGCTGCCTCCGGAAAGGGAGGACTCGTCCCTGAGAATGTCAGGGTATTCATCGGCAATGCGCCTGGTACCGGTTATCACCTTCACCCTGTGACCCCCTTCGCAATAAACATTAACCCGGCGCCGGATGCCGCGCAATACCCCGCGCACTTGAAGGAACCTTATCCATTCTTCATAGTAGAATGATGGTGTATGGAGCGTTTTGCTGAGCTGAGAAAGGATTCCCATGGGACAGACCTTTGCCCAGAAGATCCTCGGCAGGGCGGCCGGGAGGGCCGTTGAGCCAGGGGAGACCGTTTCAGTGGAGCCCGATCTGGTACTCTCCCGGGACGAAAGCAGATTTCTTGTGGAGCGGTTCCGGGAATCCAACCCGGGGCAAAGGGTGAAGCACCCCGACCGCATTGCCGTCGTTCTGGATCAGGCAAGCCCCGCAGCCAGCGGGGAAGAGGCCGCGGGTCATGCCCTCGTGAGGAATTTCGTTGCTGAACAGGGTATAGAACATTTCTACGACGTGGGCTCCGGTGTGTGCCACCAGGTCGTTCCCGAGAAGCATCTGGCCCTGCCCGGCGGGATCGTAGTGGGAACAGGGGGCCACACCCGTATCTACGGAGCTTTCAACACATTCGCCACCGACGTGGAGCCGGATGAAGTCCCCGCCATCTGGGAGGACGGAACCACCAGCTTCACAGTTCCCGAGACCATGGAGATAAACCTCGACGGGAACTTCGTTGACAAGGTCTCAGCCAAGGATCTCATCCTTACGATAGCCGGGAAGCTTGGGCCGAGAGGGGCAGGGGGCAGGGCAGTGGAGTTCCACGGCACATCCCTGGGCAGCCTGCTGGTTCACGAGAGGATGACCATAGCCGGCATGGGCGCGGAGATAGGGGCCATNNTAGCCGTGTTCCCCGCCGACAGGATCACGGAGAAGTTCCTCTTCAGCCACGAGATGTGCTCAAGGGCCATGTGGAGCGATGCGGACGCTGAGTTCTGCCAGGCCTTCGATCTCATTCTTGATGAGATAGTGCCCATGGTGGCCAGACCGCATGAGGCTTGCAATGTCTGCCCTGTGTCCGAGCTGCCGGAAACGAAGGTGAACCAGGTTTTCCTGGGCACCTGCACAAACGGCAGGATAGAGGACCTCGCATCGGCGCTGAAGATAATGAAGGGAAGAAAGGTGGTTCCCTCCGTAAGGATGATAGTGGGGGCCGCCAGCCGCGATGAGTTCGTAAAGGCCCTGCAGCAGGGAGTCATAGAGGAGTTCGTTAAAGCCGGAGCGGTGGTCGTTCCTCCCGGATGCGGCCCCTGCATGGGAGCGCATATGGGGGCCCTTGCCCCGGGGGAGGTCTGCCTCTCCACAGGCGGCGTGAACACCAGGGGAAGAATGGGTGACAGCGGGTCATCCGTTTACCTGGCCAGCCCGGAAACCGCGGCCGCCACTGCGGTCACAGGCGTTATCACCGACCCCAGGGAGGTTTAGGATGCCATTTTCATATCACCACGGAAGGCCTGAGGGGAACGATGCTTAGCGCCATTCTCACAGCTCTGATACTTGCCCAGCTTCCAGGGGGGCTGGGAATAAGCGCCGGTACTTCGGTTTCCTCCTTCGGTCCGGTGGAGGATCAGTACCAGTCACGGTTCAAGACACCGGGTTTCGCCTACGGAATTACTGCCACACTGGACGCGCCGGGTCCCCTTGCTTTCCATGTGGGGGGAGAGTACTTCAGGAAAACCGCTTCCTCCGGCTGGGACGGGGAGATAACCAGTTTCCTGTTCTGGGCGTTCCCATGCGGCCAGCTTGAGGTGATGGATGGCTTCGGCGTCTTCGCGGGACCGGGGCTGGTGGGTGTCACCGGGGACTACTCGGGAACCGACGACTTCGGAAGCTTCGTAGAGGAGAGCGGCTCCAGCGTTGGTTTCGCGGCTTCAGGCGGAGCCGACCTGAGGCTCTGGGGTCCCCTTTCCGCCAGGCTTGAGTACAGACGGGGCTGGATGGACATGAAGAGCGACCGGGTGATCAGGGACGGAGAGGAAACCGTGGTCTTCCCGGCGGCGGAAACCGACCTGGGCTTTTCCCAGTATTCGTTCACCCTGAACTGGGACATCGTTCCGGTTGACGAATGAACCGTGCAGCCATAGAATTGTGAACTTCGCGGGGCCGACGTGGCTCAGTTGGTAGAGCAGCTCACTCGTAATGAGCAGGTCATCGGTTCGAATCCGATCGTCGGCTCCAGCGAATCGCTCCCTAAGGGGGTTGGTCTTGAATGAACCCATAATCAGCGGCTCAGGCATAAGGGGCGTTTTCGGCAGCGGTCTCACCGTTCAGGACGCCTGCGGCTTTGCCGCGGCGTTCGGCGAGCTGGTGGGCCCCGGCCGCGTTGCTGTGGGGAGGGACACCCGAAGAAGCGGCCCCGCGGTGGAAGCCGCCGTGTGCGCAGGGCTCATGGGTGCCGGATGCACCCCTGTGCTTATAGGTATAGCCCCAACTCCCACGGTACAGCTGGAAGCCATGGCGGAAGGTGTATGCGGCGGCATTGCCGTAACCAGCAGCCACAACCCCGGAGAGTGGAACGCCCTGAAGCTCATCGGCCCCGACGGGGTCTTCCTCAGGGCCGCCGCCAGGGAGAAGCTGATGAAGCTCCTCCAGCAGCCCAGGCAGTGGAGGGATTACCGTGACTGCGGTCTTATGGAGACCCTTTCCGGTTCCGTTGAAAGGCATGTTGAGCTGGTGTGTTCGCTGCCTCTGGTTCGAAGAACCGGCAGGAAACTCAAGGCGATTCTCGACGCCACCGGGGGAACCGCGGCCCTTCTAGGCCCCGCCCTGATGGACGCCCTGGGCGTGGAGTGGGAGATGATCCACGGCGAGATGACCCCGGAGGGGGACTTTCCCAGGGTGGCGGAGCCCAATACCGAGAGCCTTTCCATCCTGGCCGGGGAAGTTGCCGCAAGGGGGGCCGATATAGGGTTCGGGTTCGACCCCGACGGCGACCGTCTGGCCCTGGTTGACGACAGGGGCAGGCTCATTGGAGAGGAATACACCGTAGCCCTTGCCCTTGATCATGTTCTTTCGAAGACCCCGGGCCCAGCTGTGGTGAACCTTTCCACCTCCTGCCTCTCCGAGGACGCAGCTTCCAGGCATGGATGCAGGCTCTACAGAAGCCCGGTGGGAGAGGTGAACGTGGTGGAGGAGATGGACCGCAGGGGAGCCGACATCGGCGGCGAGGGCAACGGCGGTGTGATACACCGGGATTGTCACCTGGGAAGGGACAGCGCGGTTGCGATGGCCTATGCCATCTCCATGCTCCGTGAGAACCCTGAGATGACCATCTCATCCTGGGCCGACGGCTTCCCCGTTTATGTGAACCTGAAGAGGAAGGTTGACTTTACCGGGGACTTCATCGCTCTGGCGGAGATGCTCAAGACCGAGATGGGCATTCCCGACGACACCAGCGACGGTCTCTGGTGGAAACGCCAGGGAGGCTGGGTTCACATAAGGCCCTCGGGAACCGAGCCCGTGGTGCGCTTCATAGGCGAGAACACCAGCGGCGAGATGCTCGACGGTGACTACAACGCTTTCAGAAAGGTTCTTTCATGTGCGGAATAGTTGGCTATGTGGGCCACGGAAAAGCTCTGGACGTACTGCTCAGCGGATTGAAGAGGCTTGAATACAGGGGATACGACTCTGCGGGTTATTCACTTCAGACCGACCATTCCCTCCTTGTGAGGAAGTGCATGGGCAGGGTTGCCGACCTGGAGAAGATGGA